>Ga0307516_10000903_pt1 | contig 40805 bp, 33 predicted proteins | sample 19_EM_MG_FD_203310 | JGI IMG/M metagenome (GOLD analysis project Ga0307516, IMG submission 203310) | Populus trichocarpa ectomycorrhiza microbial communities from riparian zone in the Pacific Northwest, United States - 19_EM | ecosystem: Host-associated > Plants > Roots > Unclassified | place... | reverse complement strand
CCCATGCCCGGGTCGTTGGTGAGCACCCGCTCGATCTTCTGCCCGGCCAGGGCGGTGCCGTCGGCGACGCAGACCTGCCCGGCGTGGATCGAGCGGCCGATGCCGACGCCGCCGCCGTGGTGGATGGAGACCCAGCTGGCCCCGCTCGCGGTGTTGATCATGGCGTTCAGCAGCGGCCAGTCAGCGATCGCGTCCGAGCCGTCCAGCATGGCCTCGGTCTCCCGGTACGGCGACGCCACCGACCCCGCGTCGAGGTGGTCGCGGCCGATGACCAGGGGAGCGGACACCTCGCCGCGCGCCACCATGTCGTTGAACCGCACGCCGGCCTTGTCCCGTTCGCCGTAGCCGAGCCAGCAGATCCGCGCCGGCAGCCCCTGGAAGGCGACCCGCTCGCCGGCCAGCCGGATCCACCGGGCCAGCGGCTCGTTCTCCGGGAACAGGTCCAGCACGGCCCGGTCGGTGGCGGCGATGTCGGCCGGGTCGCCGGAGAGCGCGGCCCAGCGGAACGGGCCCTTCCCCTCGGCGAACAACGGCCGGATGTACGCGGGCACGAACCCCGGGAACGCGAACGCCCGCTCGTACCCGCCGAGCTGCGCCTCGCCGCGGATCGAGTTGCCGTAGTCGAACACCTCGGCGCCGGCGTCCAGGAAGCCGACCATCGCCTCGACGTGCCGGGCCATGCTCTCCCGCGCCCGGTCGGTGAACTCCTCCGGCTTGGCGGCGGCGTAGTCGGCGGCGTCGGCCAGCTCCACGCCGGCCGGCACGTAGCTCAGCGGGTCGTGCGCGCTGGTCTGATCGGTGACGATGTCGATCGCCACGCCCCGGCGCAGCAGCTCGGGGAAGACCTCGGCGGCGTTGCCGACGACCCCGATGCTGATCGCGGCCCGGTCCCGCTTGGCGGCCTCGGCCTGCGCGACGGCATCGTCCAGATCCGTCGCCACCGTGTCCAGGTAGCGGTCCTTGACCCGGCGCCGCAGCCGCGACTCGTCGACATCCACGACCAGGCAGGCCCCGCCGTTCATGGTCACCGCGAGCGGCTGCGCGCCACCCATGCCGCCGCAGCCGGCGGTCAGGGTCAGGGTGCCGGCCAGGTCGCCGCCGAACCGCTTCGTCGCCACGGCCGCGAAGGTCTCGTAGGTGCCCTGCAGGATGCCCTGGGTGCCGATGTAGATCCACGAGCCGGCGGTCATCTGGCCGTACATGGTCAGGCCGAGCTTCTCCAGCCGGCGGAACTCCGGCCAGGTCGCCCAGTCACCCACCAGGTTCGAGTTGGCCAGCAGCACCCGCGGCGCCCACTCGTGGGTGCGGAACACCCCCACCGGCTTGCCGGACTGCACCAGCAGTGTCTCGTCGTCGGCCAGCACGTCCAGCTCCCGGACGATGGCGTGGAACGACGGCCAGTCCCGGGCCGCGCGCCCGGTGCCGCCGTAGACGACCAGGTCGTCGGGGCGCTCGGCCACGTCGGGGTCGAGGTTGTTCAGCAACATCCGCTTGGCGGCCTCCTGCGGCCACCCCTTGGCGGTACGGGTAGTGCCACGCGGCGATCGGACTGACATCGAAGGCTCCTTCACGCTTCAAAGATGTGACGGCGGGAGGCGGTCGCCTCGAATTCCTCCAGGCGGCGCTGGGCCTGCTCGGGCGCGGCGTCGCACATCGCCTGCAACAGCACCATCGCCATCGCCATCGGCCCGGTGTGCAGGTCGAAGACCAGCTGGGTGCCGACCGGGGCGGGCAGCACCACCTCGGCGTGCCCGGCGACCGGGCTCACCGCGGAGTCGGTGAGCGCGACGACGGCCAGGCCGGAGCTGCCGGCCTCGCGGATCGCCTCCAGGGTCTCCCGGGGATAGCGGGGCAGCACAATCGCCAGCATCGCGGTCGCGCCGGACGCGCGGGCCTGATCGAGGCGATCCATCAGCATCGTGCCGCCGTCGTCGAGCACCCGGACGTCCGGATGCACCTTGGCGGCGAAATACCCGAAGTACGCCGCGAGCGGTCCCGCCGCGCGCAGGCCCAGCACGGGCAACGGCCGGCTCGCGGCGAGCAGCCGGGCGGCCTGCCGCACGTCGTCGAGGCTGCCGAGCTGGTCAGCCATGCGCTCCAGGTGCTGCGTCTCGGCCCGCAGGGCGCGCTGCATCGGGTTGTCGCCGCTCTCGGCCGGCGCGGCGCCGACCCCGACCAGAGCGCGCAGCTCGCGGCGCAGGGCGGGGTAGCCGGCATAGCCCAGGGCCATGGCAAACCGGGTCACCGACGGCTGGCTCACCCCGGCGAGCTCGGCAACCTCGGCGGCGGAGAGGTAGGCGGCCGAGGGGGCGTGCTGGACCAGGCTGTGCGCGATCCGCCGCTGGGTCGGCGTGAGCCGCGCACCCTGGAAGAGATCGACAACCCGCTCGGCCGTCCTGGCCACTCCGTCATTCACGTATCCAGACTATGCATGAAAACTTTCAGAGCGCTAGTCCCCGGTCCGGATCCGTCCGTCATTGACGGTGGGTTCTCCGCGAAGTTGATCCGCTCTCAGCCGGCCGGGGACGCGGACGCGGCGGGGATCGGCTTGCCGAGCATGGCGCACACCGCGGCGTTCACCAGGGCCTGGTTGGCGGCCCCGGCCCTCGGCGAGGCCAGCCCGAAGATCGTGGCGGTGAAGACCGAGACCGTGCGCCGGCCGGCGGCGTCGGTGTAGTCCTCGCTGGAGTAGCCGGGGACCTGGCCGTTGTGGCCCCAGACGGTGCCGCAGGGGGTGGTCACCTGCTCCAGACCGAGCCCGTAGCGGCGGTTCGGGAACTCGGACTCCTCGGCGACGGTGGTGCGCATCTCCTTCAGCTGGGCGGGCGGCAGGAGCTTGCCGGACAACAGCGCGCTGTCGAAGCGGGCCCAGTCCCGCGCAGTGGAGATCATGCCGCCGGCGGCCCACTCCGTGCTGGCGTTGATCCAGGTGGTGTCGACGTATCCCGCGGGCCGGGCCGGGCCGGCGAACGTGGTCCCGGCGGGGGTGCCCGGGGGAAGCAGCGGTCCGATGCGGGTGGCGTCCGGTTCGTAGCCGTGGGCGAGTGCCGGACTCTTCGCGGTGTCGGCGCCGGTGACCAGGTAGGTGTTCTTCAGGTGCAGGGGCCCGGCGATCCGCTGCTGGATCAGGTCGCCCAGGGTGTGTCCGGTCGTCTTCTCGGCGACCAGGCCGAGCGCGACGTAGTTGGTGTTGCTGTAGGAGTACTGCGCGCCGGGCGCGAACATCGGGTCGTGCCGGGCGGCGGCGGCGATCAGCTCCCGGGGCGTCCAGGCCCTGGTGTCCTGGCCGGTGAACGCCTTGAGCACGGCAGGGTCGAAGGTGTAGTTGAACAGGCCGCTGGTGTGGTTGAGCAGCATCCGCAGGGTGATCGCGGCCCCGTTCGGGATGAGGCCGGGCAGCCACTTCTCGACCGGGTCGGTCAGCCGGAGCCGGTGTTCGGCGACCAGTTGCAGGATGACGGTGGCGACCATCGTCTTGGTGTTCGAGCCCATCCGGAACTCGTCGCTCGCGGCCAGGGCGTGGTCGGCCCCGGTCCACGGCGCCTGCCGGGCGATCTCGATCGCCCGCCCGCTGCCGTCGTCGACCCGGACGATCGCCCCGGGCGCTCCGGCCTCCACGACCTGCTGGGCGAGCGCGGTCAAGCTGGCTTGCTGGGTTGACCCGGCGTGTTCGACCGCGGCGGGGACGACTGACGGCGGGCCGGTCGCCGCGCCGCAGGCGGTGAGCGCACTGCTCAGGGCCACGGTCACCAGAAGTGCCAGACCTGCCTGGCGGCGGTGGGGCGGGGACAGCGGGTTCGCGGTCATGAGGGGCCTTCCTGAATGGTTGGGGGCCGGTCGATCGGCGAATCCAGCCTCCTGGGGCCGGGGACGGAGAACACGGGTGCTGGACCCCACGGGAGGTGGAGGAAACCCCACCGCGCGGAGCCCGGCCGACCGGTCATCATCAAGATCCAGCGATGCACGATGATGGAGTGTGATGACCGATTCCAGCGGGATCCCCGGTCCCGGTCCGCGCTCCGCGCTGGCGCTGCGGGTGAGCCTGCTGGGCTGGTCGCTGGTGCTGGCGCCGGGCGCGGCTATGGGGACCGTGCTGGCCACGGTTTGGATCACCTCGGCGTCGGTCGTCGCGCTCGGCGTCGGAATCCCGCTGACCCTGCTCGCGACCGCGCTGGTGCGCTGGTTCGCCGACCTGCACCGCCGGTGGGCCGCCGACCGGCTCGGTGCAGCGGTGGCCCGGCCCTATCTGCCGACGCCGGAGGCCGGGTGGCCGGTGCGGCTGTGGACCATCCTGCGCGACCCGGCGAGCTGGCGGGACTGGGCCTGGCTGGTGGCCAACTCGATCACCGGCTGGTTCAGCTGCGGGCTGTCGCTGCTGTTCTTCCTCTGCGGAGTCTTCTACCTGATCTATCCGCTCGTCTACCAGCTGACCCCGTCTGAGGTGTTCCGCACCCCGCTGGGCGACGCCTTCCGCCTGCACAGCGTCGCGCAGTCGTTCGCGCTGGTCCCGCTCGGCCCGGTGTTCTTCCTGCTCTGGTACACCACCGCGGTGCGGCTGGCGAACCTCAACGCCCACGTGATCCGTGCTCTGCTCGGCCCAACCGAGCAGGCGCAATTGCGGGCCCGGGTGCTGCAGTTGGCGACCTCGCGGGCCGAGACTGTCGACACCCAGGCCGGCGAACTGCGCCGGATCGAACGCGACCTGCACGACGGCGCGCAGGCCCGGCTGGTGTCGCTGGGCATGAGCCTGGGCCTGGCCGAACAGCTGCTGCCCGGCGATCCGCAGGCCGTCCAGCGGTTGCTGGCCGAGGCCCGCGAGTCGACCTCCAGCGCCCTGACCGAACTGCGTGACCTGGTACGCGGCATCCATCCGCCGGTCCTGGCCGACCGCGGCCTGGACGGCGCCCTGAAGGCCCTCGCTCTGGTCAACCCGATCCCGACCACAGTGGTGACCCGCCTACCGGGACGGCTGCCGGCACCGGTCGAGTCCGCGGCCTACTTCGCCGTCGCCGAGGCCCTGTCGAACGCCATCAAGCACGCCCGGGCCCAGCACATCCGGATCACCGTGGAGTTCGTGCCCCACCAGGGCGGACCCGCGGGGCACCTGACGATGCGGGTGTCCGACGACGGCAGCGGGGGCGCCTCGATCGACTCCGGCACCGGCCTGCGCGGCATCGCCCGCCGGCTGGCGGCCTTCGACGGCACGCTGGCCGTTGACAGCCCGCCGGGCGGACCCACCGAGATAAGGATGTCGCTGCCGTGCGCATCGTCGTAGCCGAAGACCTCGCCCTGCTCCGCGACGGCCTGATCAGGATCTTCCAGGCCAACGGCTTCGAGGTGGTGGAAGCCGTCGACAACGGGCCCGCACTGATCCGGGCGCTGACGACGCACCGTCCCGACGTCGCCATCGTCGACGTGCGGCTGCCGCCGACCTTCACCGACGAGGGGCTGCGCGCCGCGATCGACGCCCGCCGGCAGGTTCCTGGGTTGCCCATCGTGGTGCTCTCGCAGTACGTCGAGCAGCTCTACGCCAGGGAGCTGCTGTCGGACCGCGCGGGCGCGGTGGGCTACCTGCTGAAGGACCGGGTCATGGACGTCGGTCAGTTCGTCGCCAACGTCCGGCAGGTCGCCGCCGGCAGCACCATCATGGACCCCGAGGTTGTCAGCGCCCTGCTCTCCCACCGCTCCGCCGACCCGATGCTCCTGGAGCTGAGCCCCCGTGAGCACGAGGTCCTCGCGTTGATGGCCCAGGGCCGCTCCAACGCCGCGATCGCCGCCCGGATGTTCGTCACCGAGAAGACCGTCAGCAAACACAGCAACAGCATCTTCACCAAGCTCGGACTCAAGCCCTCCGAGGACGACAACCGACGCATCCTGGCAGTCCTCGCCTACCTGGAAGGCTGAGCGGGCCGCCGCAGGTCCCGGGGTCACCCTTCGCCGGGCGGGCGCATGGTTCGGATGGCCGCGCTGAAGTGCATGGCGATCGTGAGCGCCGCCACCATGGCAGAGAAGGTAAGGAACGTTGCCGCTTGTCCGGAGTGGTCGAAGAGGAATCCTCCGAGTAGCGGCCCCAGGGGAGCGGCGATGCCGGCGGTCAGCATCGCCGCGCTGATGACGCGCCCCTGCAGTTCGGGTGGCGTGATGTCGATCTGTACCGCGAAGAGCATGGCGTTGGCCGGGGTCGCGGTGAAGGACACGACGGCGAGCAGGGCGCCGACGGCGTAGGTGTTGTGTGTCTGGCCGAGCGCGGCGAGGGCGACCGTGGCAGTCCAGCCGAAAACGTAGATCAACGTGGGGGGCGGCAGCCGCCTTTGGACGGGGGCTGAGGCCCAGGCGCCGAGGATTCCGCCGACGGCGCCCATGCTGAAGGCGGTGCCGAGGTGGACGGCGGCTGTCCCGTTCGCGGTCTGTGCGGCGATGATGATCAGGGAGAGGCCCGCGAAGACGATGTTGATGCCGGCGGCGCACAGCAGGGTGATGCGAAGGAACGCCGAGCGCCACACGTACCGCAGTCCGACGGGGATGTCCCGCCACATCGGCCCCCGGTCGTGCTGGTGTCGCTGGTCGTGCAGGGGCTTGCGGATTCCGGAGATCAGGATCGCGCCGGCCAGGTAGGACAGCGCGTCGGCGAGGACCGGCAGCGCGGCGCTGATGCCGTAGAGGTAGCCGCCGAGCGGCTGCCCGATCAGGCCGGCGAGGTGGCCGCGGGCCTCGTTCTGCGCCAGCGCGTGCGGCAGTTGCCTGCTGGGTACGACGTGGCGTACGGCCACGGCCTGGGCGGAGTCGAACACGGTGCCACCTGCCGAGCTGAGCACGGCCGCCGCGATCAGCTGCGTCAACGTCACCCGGCCGGCGACGATCGCGACGACGATCAAGGCCGTGGTTGCCGCCCTGACGAGGTCGGCGACAACCATGAGCGGTTTGAGCGGATAGCGGTCGGCCAGCACGCCGGAGGGCAGCCGCAGCAGCACGGCCACGGCCATGCCGACGAACCCGACCACGCCGGCCAGGGCCGCGGAACCGGTGGCGGTCAGCGCCAGCAGCGGGTAGACGATCGCGGCCATGCTCGAACCCGTGGCGGAGACGGCCTGACCGCTCCACAGCAGCAGAAAGTCGCGGTTGCGCCGCAGCGCGACGGGTGCGTCGTGACTAGGCGCCATCAGCTCACCTCCCAAACTTCTGTACAGAACGTACAGTAGGTACAGGACGTTATCCTAGGGGCATGGCGCATGAAGTTCCGGTGACGCAGGCGCGGGCAGAGTTCGCGGACCTGGTGAACCGCGTTGTCTATGGCGGCGAACGCATCGTGATGACCCGGCACGGCAAGGCGATCGTGGCCCTGGTGCCCGCCGCTGACCTTGACCGGTTGGAGCAGCTTGACCAGCCGGAGCCGATGACTGTCGTCCGGCTCTCCGCCGAGCCGGCCGGCCAGCCCGTCCGGCCACAGCCGGCGCACGAGCGTCGGCTCGACATAGCCGCGCAGCACCAACCGCCGCACGGCGGCCCGGCAGCCCGCGGCGGATAGGTGGTCCTGGCTGGGATGGTTCGCGGCCGTGGGCGCGGCGCTGGGCGCGTTGATCGGCTGGCTGCTCACCTGCTGGGCGAGCCGGCGCGCCGACGAGGGATCGCTCGCCGCCCGACGTTCTACCTGAACCTGCTCTACGTGGCCGGCGGCCCGCCGAGATGGGTGGGCGTGGTGGCCGTCGTGACGCTGGGCATCGTTGTCGCCCTGGGCGGATCGCCCGCCAGCGCCCGGCCCAGGATGCGCACGCCCTCCGGAAAGGCCGCGGGGTCGGGGCCCGCGTAGTTCAGCCGGACGAACGGCCCCGTCGGTTCCGCGGGAAACCACTCGTCGCCGGCCGCGATGACCAGGCCGGCGTGCTCGCAGTCCCGCGCGAGCCGCTGGAGGTCCGTGCCGTCGGGCAGGCGTACCCAGAGGTTCAGGCCGCCGGCCGGCACGTGATCGACGTCGGCCTGCGGGACGTGTTCGCGCAGGGCCGTCAGCAGGAGGTCGCGCCGGGCGCCGAGGTGGTGCCGCAGGCCCCGCAGGTGGGTCTGCCAGGCGGGCTGGGTGACGATGTCGAGCGCCGCGGCCTGCAGCAGGCTGCTGACGTACATCGACTCGGCGCCGCGGTCGGCCAGGATGCGGTCGCGGGCCGGCCCGCGGGCGACGACCGCGGCGACCCGGATCGCCGGGGACACGCTCTTGGTGAGCGAGCGCAGGTAGACGACGTGGCCGCGGTCGTCGCGGGCGGCCACCGGGGTCGGGACGCCGGTGATGGCGAAGTCGTGGGCCCAGTCGTCCTCGACGAGAAACGCGCCGTGCTCGCGGACCACGTCGAGCACCTGGTCGTGCAGCGCCGCCGGCCACTGCGCCCCGGTGGGGTTGGCGTAGTTCGGCTGCGCGTAGAACACCCGGGCGGAGGTCTCCGCGAAGGCGCGCGCGAGATCGCCCGGATCCGGCCCGGCCGGACCGCTGGGCACCGGTACGACCCGCACACCGGCCAGCCGGGCGGCGATGATGGCCCCCCAGTAGGTCGGCGACTCCATCAGCAGCGGCCGCCCCGTCCCGACCAGCGCCCGGAACACCGAGCTGAGTCCGCTCTGGCTGCCCGGGAGCACGATGACGTCGCTCGGCACCGGCGGGGTGACGCCGGCCGGGGCCGCCGCGCCGAGTTCCCGGGCGAACCAGGATCGCAGCTCCGCGAGCCCGGCGACCGGAGACCGTGAGACGGCGGCATCGGACCGCGCCGCCCGGGTCAGAGCCGCCCGCACCAGGCGTTCCGGCAGCAACTCGCGGTCGGGGTAGCCCGAGTGCAGGGCGATGACGTCCGGCGGGGTGCTGCGCAGGGCGGTGGAGACCGGCGGGATGTCCGCCTGGGGCGAGCCCAGCGCCGCCGTCTGCCAGCCGTAGTCGGCCGGCCGCGCGGTTCGCAGCGCCCGGACGAACGTACCGGCGCCGGGCCGGCTCTCGATGAGTCCCTGGCCGATCAGCGTGCGCAGCGCGTGCTGCACCGTCACCGGACTCGCCTGATGCCGGGCAACCAGCGCCCGGGTGGAGGGCAGCCGGGCGCCCGGAGCCGCCGCGCCGATCCACTCGCGGAGGTCGGCCACGATCCGGGCACTGCTACTGTCATTCATGAAGACCCAGAGTAGCGCTACCGCGATTGTTGCCCCACCGCTATCGGGCCTCGGGTGGGGCCTGCTCGGCGTGGCGGCCTTCTCGTTCACCGTCCCGTTCACCCGGGTGGCGGTGCACGGGCTCTCGCCGCTGTTCGTCGGCGCGGGGCGGGCGGTGGTCGCGGCGGGCCTGGCCCTGGTGGCGCTGATCATCACCCGGCAGCGCCGGCCCCACGGGCGGCAATGGCCGCGCCTGGCCGTGGTCGGCGGCGGCGTCGTGGTGGGATTCCCCCTGCTGACCTCGTACGCCCTAACGACGGCCCCGGCCGGCCACGGCGCCGTCGTCATCGCGACCCTGCCGGCCGCCACGGCCGTGCTCGCCGTCATCCGCGGGCACGAACGTCCACCGCGCGCGTTCTGGGTCGCCGCCGGCCTCGGCGCGGTCGCCGCGGTGGTCTTCGCGTCCGCGCAGGGCGGCGACCTCGGCCGGCTGCACTGGACCGACCTGCTGCTCTTCGGCGCCGTGGCGGCCGCGGCCATCGGCTACGCCGAGGGTGGGCTGCTGGCGCGCGAACTCGGCGCCTGGCAGACCGTCTCCTGGGCGCTCGTGCTGTGCGCACCGCTGATGGTGATCCTGGTCGTGCTCACCGTGGCCCGGCACAGCCCGCAGGGGACGCCGGCCCAGTGGGCGGCCTTCGCCTACCTGGCGGTGGTCAGCATGTTCCTCGGCTTCTTCGCCTGGTATCACGGGCTGGCCGTCGGGCCGATGGCCCAGGTCAGCCAGGTGCAACTCGTCCAGCCGGTGCTGAGCCTGTGCTGGGCGGGCCTGCTGCTGGGCGAACACCTCGCCGGTGCCACGATCGTCGGCGGCCTCGTCGTGGTGCTCTGCGCGGCAGGTGCCGTCCGCGTACGCCTCAGCGCGTAGCGGCAGAATGCCGCCATGACGATGCCGTTGGACTGCACCGCTCGCGCCCGAATCGTCGCGGCCCTCCTGCGGGACGGCAACCGGGTCCTGCTGTGCCACCGATCCCCCGCCCGCCGTTGGTATCCCGACGTGTGGGACCTGCCCGGCGGTCATGTGGAACAGGGCGAGACCCCCGGCGCGGCGCTCGTCCGCGAGCTCCGGGAGGAGTTGGGAATCGCCATCCCGGAGCCGTCGGGTCCGCCGCTGCGGGAGGTCAGCGGCGAGACCTTCGACATGCGGATCTGGCTGGTCGAGGTGTGGACCGGAACGCCGGCCAATGCCGCGCCCGAGGAGCACGACGCCATCGCCTGGTTCGAGGAAGCCGAACTCGCGGACCTCCGCCTGGCCCACGAGAGCTACCCCGAGATGGTCGCCGAGGCGCTCAGCCCCACACCTCCCGCGCCGTCTCCACGATGAGGCTGAGCTTCGCGAACTGCTGGTCCTGAGTGAGCGCGTTGCCCTCCACAGTGGATGAGAAACCGCACTGCGGCGACAGGCTCAGCTGGTCGAGGTCGACGTACTTCGCCGCCTCGTCGATGCGCCGCTTGAGCTGGTCCTTGTCCTCCAGGGCGCCGCGCTTGGTGGTGACCAGGCCGAGCACGACCCGCTTGCCGGGCGGCACGAACCGCAGCGGCGCGAACCCGCCGGAGCGTTCGTCGTCGAACTCCAGGAAGAACCCGTCCACGTTCAGCTGGGTGAACAGCGCCTCGGCGACGAAGTCGTAGCCGCCGGAAGCGGCCCAGGACGACCGGAAGTTGCCCCGGCACATGTGCGTGGTGACGGTCATACCCTCGGGCCGGCCGTCGATCGCCGCGTTGATCTGCTTGATGTAGCGCTCGTGCTGGTGCTCAGGGTCGCCGCCCTGCGTGGCGATCATCGCGCGCTGCTTGGGATCGTTGAGATAGGCCAGGCTGGTGTCGTCGAGCTGGAGGTAGGTGCAGCCGAGCGCGGCCAGCCGGTCGACCTCGTCGGCGTAGGCGGCGCTGAGGTCGTGCCAGAAGGCCTCCAGGTCCGGGTAGACGTCCTCGTCGATCGCGGCCCGGCCGCCGCGGTAGTGCACCATGCTCGGCGAGGGAATGGTGAGCTTCGGCGTGGCCGTCGTGACCTGGGACTTCAGGTACGTGAAGGCGTCCTCGAAGATCGTTTCCTGGAGCCGTACGGCCGAGGCGATGCGCAACGCCGGCGGGTCGAACTCGATGGTCCCGTCCTCGTTGAAGAACTGCACGTGCATGCGCTCGTCGGCCTGGGTGACGCCGCCGAGCTGGTAGATGAAGTCCATGTGCCAGGAAGCGCGGCGGAACTCCCCGTCCGTGGCCGACTCCAGGCCGATCTCCTCCTGCCGGCGGACGACCTCGGCGATCGCCGCGTCCTCGATGGCGCGGAGTTCGTCGGCCGGCAGCTTCCCGGCCGCGAACTCCTCCCTGGCCCGCAGCAGGCTGGCGGGCCGCAGCAGGCTTCCGACGTGATCTGCGCGAAATGGCGGCATACGGCCACCCTGCCACCGTCGCGGCGACCGGACAACCGTTGATCGGGACGCCGTCCGAGTCGCGCGCCGGACACCTGGGCGGTGGCGCCGTGCCTAACCTGGGTGGATGCGGATCAGCTCGCTGCACACGTACCCGGTCAAGGGTTGTCACCGGCTCGACCACGACGCGGCGCGAGTGGAGCCGTGGGGTCTCGCCGGCGACCGCCGGTGGATGATCGTCGATCCCGACGGGGTCGGCATCACCCAGCGCCAGGCCCCCGTCCTCACCGGGCTGCACGCCGTGCCCCGGCCCGGCGGTCTGCTGCTCAACGGCTTCGATGTCGCCGAGCCCGAGGACGGCCCGAAGGAGACGCTGCGGGTCTTCAGCTCCAAGCCGGCGCTGACGGCCCGGATCGCCACGGCCGCCACGGAGTTCGTCTCCGGCTTCCTCGGCCGCCCGGCCCGGCTCGCCTGGCTCGCCGACACCTCGGTCCGGCCGATCGCGACCCACGCGCTGCCCGGCGACCGGGTCAGCTTCGCCGACGGCTTCCCGCTGGCGCTCGCCAACGCCGCCTCCCTCGACGCGGTCAACGACTGGCTGCTCGAAGCCGGCGACGAGCCCGTGCCGATGACCCGGTTCCGGCCCAACGTCGTCATCGCCGGCGCGCGGCCCTGGGCCGAGGACGACTGGCTCGGCGGGCGCCTGCGCCTCGGCGACGTGACCTTCCGGGTCGCCAAGGCCTGCAGCCGCTGCGTAGTGACCACCGTCGATCAGGAGACCGGCGAGGTCGGGCGGCAGCCGCTGCGCGCGCTCGGCCGGCACCGCCGCTACGCCGACGGCCTGCTCTTCGCCATCGCCCTGATCCCGGAGACAGCCGCCGGGGAGACCGGGGTCATCCGCGTAGGTGAGTCTTCCTTAGCTCTGTCTTAGGAAAGTTGCCGCAGGTCCCGCGGCCGCGAAGGATGCGTCAGCGTGACCGCTCATCGCTTTTTCGCCCCCCGCTGGCTCGCGACGGGCGGCGCCGTCCTGCTCGCCGGTGTCCTCGGCATCGCCATGCTGCTGCAGAACGGCGGCTCCGCATGCGCGGCGCCGCCGAGCAGCGACAAGCACCAGGGCAAGGCGACCTTCTACGACCTGGGCGGAACGCAGGGCAACTGCTCGACCAAACCCCCGGCAGACGACCTGTACGTGGCCCTGGGCAAAAGTGAGTACTCAGGCGCCCGGGCCTGCGGCAGCTACCTCGACGTCACCGGTCCCAAGGGCAAGGTCCGCGTCAAGGTCTTCGACTCCTGCCCCGAATGCGCGGTCGGCCACCTCGACCTGAGCCGCACGGCGTTCAAGAAGATCGGCAAGGAGATCGACGGCATCATCCCGATCACCTACAAGGCCGTTCCGAACGCGCCCACGCCGGGCCCGCTGAGCATCACCTTCGTCGCCGGCACCTCGCAGTACTACTGGGCGGTCACCATCGACAACAACGCCAACCCGATCAAGTCGGTGTCGGCCAAGGGGCCGGGCGGCAGCTTCCGCTCGGCGGCGCTCCAGGACTACAACGCCTGGATCATCGACGGGCAGATGGGCAACGGACCGTTCCAGGTCAAGATGACCGACATCTACGGCAAGACCATCACGGCCAAGAACATCAAGCTCAGCCCGCAGAAGAAGCAGACCACATCGGTACGCTTCGCCATCGGCACCACAACGACCGTGGAAGACGCGCCCGCCCCAGTCAAGAAGAAGGCCACGCCGTCGTCCCCGAAGCCCACGAAGGCCTCGCCGTCGCCGAGCGCGGTGTCATCGTCGGTCGCGGCCCCGCTCCTCGAATCGACAGTGGCCGAGGCGGCGCCGGACGATCAGGCGGACGTGGCGCTGGCGGCGGCCGAGCCGGAGGTCAAGGCCGCCTCCTGCGGCTGAGGCAGATCGAGCCACATGAACAACTCGTCACGGTCATCGCCCGGGGCGACCCGGAGCGCGCCCGGAATGCGGCCGACCTCGCGATAGCCGAGGCCCCGGTAGAACCGGTCGAGCCCGTGCCCGTCCCGGACGGTGACCTGCAGCGCGGCCAGGCCCAGCCGGGCGGAGACCTCGGCGGCCCGCCGCATGATCGCGGCGCCGTAGCCGCGCCCCTGGCTGCCGGGCACGACCATGACGCGCTTGAGGACCCGCCAGTGCGCCTTGAGCGGAAAGCGGTTGTCGGCGATGAACAGCAGGGCGACCAGCCGGCCCTCGTCGACCCCGATCAGCAGCCGGTCGACGCCGGCGGACACCCCGGCCAGCGTGGTGTCGGCAACGGGCCGCACCTCGTCCTCGGTCACGGGCGCGACGAAGCCGACAGCCCCGCCGGCATTGGTAACCTCGACCCAGAGCGCGACGATATCCGCCCGCAGCGCGTCGGTGAGCGGCGGATCGAGCACAAAAGACACGGTCATCCCGCCATCGTGCCGAACCGCCAGCCGGTGGCCGCCGCAGGCGAGCGCCGAAGTGACTGACATCGCATGGTCGAGCCCGACACCGCCGTCACGGTCTTGGCGGGCGCCGGGTAGGGGGATGCTGCACCCGGCGACGTCGGGTGCAGCATCCGGTGGTGACCCCGTCAGGAGATCGCGATGCAGGCCTGCGCCGCGGTGTATTTGTCGGACAGGAGCATGCCGCAGATGAAGGTGTCCGAGGCGACCTTGTCCACCGGCTCGAATGTTGCAGTCGCCTTGCCAGAACTGCAGGTCGCCGTCTTGACCACGGCGAACTCGGCGCCGTCCTGATCGGCGCCCGACACCCGCAGGGAGACGCTGCCGCTGCAGGTCGACGCGGCGGTGAAGGTGAGCACGACGTTGTCGATGCTGGTGCTGCTGTTGGTGATCGCGGCGCACAGCTTCCCGACCGTGTCTCCGGCCGGCTTCGCCACGAGGAACACGTCCGCGCACTCGCTGCCGGCGGAGGAGGAACTGCTGGCCGACGGGCGGGCGGAGCCGGTCGCGCTCGCGGATGCCGTCGGTGTGCTGGACGACGGGGCGCTGCCCGAAGCGCTGGGACCGGCCGAGGCGCTGGCCTTCGGGGTGGACGGCGAGGTCGCGGCGAACGATATCGCCACCCCGATGCCGATCGAGGTGAGGAGGACGGTGCCCACGACCGCTCCGTTGACCAGGGTGCGTCTGCGCATCTGGGTTTCCTTTTCTGGAGGTCCTGCACGAGGCGAGGGATTCGGGAGAATCCATGGCTGATGCCGGTTACCGTGGTGGCGCTTCCTCAGATCTCCATTGGAATTAACTGTCAACAAGCCATGTGCGGGTGGCGAACACGGCGCCAGCCTGAATGGGTGCACAGATTCATGGCCCACGCACAGCATAGGAATTCCACAGCTGGCCGCCCGCAATTGCAGCCTTCACCAGGGATTCCTACAGTCAGTGCACAGGTGGCGACGCAAAATCGGGCATTCGCCGACAACAATCTGGGCGTTTACCAAACATGTCCACATCAGAACCACAGACTTCGTCCCTAGCTTCCCCGGCCATGACCAAACAACACCGCCCGGCGCAGAACCCCGTCCACAGCATCCCGTCCCGTCAGCCAGCACTGCCTCTTCCGGCCACCCTCTCGTCCGACGTCGCGGGCCGCCCCGTCTCCAGACGCGTGATGCTGCGTGGACTCGGCGCGCTGGCCCTGCTCGGCACGGCCGCCGGGGCCAGCCTGCCGCTGGCGACCAGCGCCCGGGCGGCGACCGCCACCGGCACCCTCACCATCCCCACGCTGCTCGACTCGACCACAGATTCCAGCGGCACGCTGGTCTACACGCTCAACATGCAGACCGGCACCACCGAAATCCTGAGCGGCGTCAGCAGCGCAACCGCCGGCTTCAACCAGGCCTTCCTCGGCCCGGTCATCAAGGTCACCAAGGGTGACACCGTCCAGATGGACATCACCAACAACCTCAGCGCGGTGAGCACTGTGCACTGGCACGGCGCGCACATCCCGCCCTCGGTCGACGGCGGACCGCAGAACACCATCGAGGCCGGCGCCACCTTCTCGCCCTCGTTCGAGATCAACCAGGACGCGTGCACGCTCTGGTTCCACCCGCATGCCCTGACCACCACGGCCGAGCAGATCGCCAGCGGCCTGGCCGGCATGCTGATCGTCGACGACGACAGCGACGGTGCCGCCGCCCTGCCCAACGACTACGGCACGGACCAGTTCCCGCTCATCATCCAGTCGCTGCCGATCAGCTCGGCCGGCGTCATCCTGTCCACGACCGCCGGCCTACTCGCCAGCACCACGTCGTTCCCGCTGCTGGTCAACGGCGCCAACATCGGGGTCGAGGGGACGCAGACGCTCACCGTGGACGCCAGCCGGGTGCGCTTCCACATCCTCAACGCCTCCATCACCGACATCATCACCATCTCGGTCTCCGACGGTTCGAGCTTCACCCAGGTCGCTTCCGACGCCGCACTGCTGTCCGCGCCGCTGTCGGTCACCAGCCTGAAACTGGTCGGCGGCGAGCGGGCGGAGATCTGCATCGACGTCACGAGCTCGGCCACCGTCACCCTGCAGGCGACGGTGACCGCGGGCGGGGCCCGCGGCGGCAGCGGCACCAGCAAGATCCTCACCATTACGTCCACCGCCACCAGCGCGTCGGACAGCCTGCCCGACTCGCTCGCCACGTTCACCGCACTGGATGTCAGCAGCCCTTCCGCGACCCGCACGATCGCGCTGTCCAACAGCGGCAACACCATGTACATCAACGGCGTGGCCGGCATCAGCATGACCGCGATGGAGGCCAGCGACATCATGACGACGGTGGGCGCCACCGAGGTATGGACCATTACCAACGCCACCGGACTGACCCACTCGTTCCACCTGCACGACGTACCGTTCCAGGTGCAGACAATCGACGGAGTCGCACCCACCGGCGCCTATGCGGAATGGAAGGACACCATTCTGATCGGGCCCAACAGCAAGAATGTGATCGCAATGCAGTTCACCGATTACTCGGACGACAGCTACTACTACATGCTGCACTGCCACAATGCCATCCACGAGGACGAAGGCATGATGGCCATGCTCATGGTCATGTCCAGCTGACCGGGGCGGGGAACGGCGAGACCAACTCGGATCTTGGGCGGGGACGACGGCGCGATGCGATCCGTCCCCGCCCAAGGCCGTCGATGGGCCGGGTCACACACCGCCCGTGGCCGCGTGCTCACCGAGAAGCTCCGTGTACGCGGCCGGGTCGACAGTGTCGTTGGGGCAGCGGTCGAGCAGGCGGGCCAGCCGGTCGGCGACCTCGTCCGGGTCGATATCGAGACGCACGCACAGGTCCCGATGAGCGTCGACCAGCGCTTCGCTGATCTCTTCGGGATCGGTGCGGCGGGCGTAGTAGGCGTCGATGAGGTGGCCGGCCAACTCGTCCCAAACCTCAATGGCTCGTTCGATCAGGTCGAGCATGCCGGGCACGGCAGGGCGGGCCCGTAGGATCTCGACCTCGGCGACGAGGTTGTGGCCGGCGTTCTCCACGTCGGCGATCTCCCACATGGTGCCGGTCGTCGCGTTCGACGCGTCCCGGATGACGGCCTGGAAATCGGCCAGGGCGGACTCGTCCGCCGGGTCGAGCATGCCCGCCTTGCCCAGCAGCAGGGTCGAGAAGAGCCGGTCCCGGACCGCCTGCTGTACCACCAGATCAGTCAGCTGTCGCGGGCTAAGTCGCTGGACGGCCCGCAGATAGTCGTCGCGCTCGGGCTCGACCGGGCCGGCCCCATGCGGGCGACCGGCGGCGGAGAACCTGACACCCGCATCGAACGCGACCAGGGCCACGGCGACAGCATGCGCGCAGAACTCGTCGGCGGGCTGGGCTCCACAATCGCAGTCCCCGGTGAACGCCCGATCGACGACGCCCACCCAGGGCTGGAACCTGGTCCCGCCGTCGGAGACCACCGCCCGGGCGCCGCCGCCGACGGACTCCAGCGCACCGACCTCGCCGTCCCGCAGCAGCCGCTCGGCGGCCGCGGTCACCTCCGCGGGGATCGACCTACGAAACGCCGAAACATCGATGAGGGCAGCCATGGGCGCCAACCCTACCGACCGGCGCCCGGCCGTTAGTTGTGTGCGACCGCTTGACTGCCGTGTAGCGATGCCTGATCTGCGGCAGCACGGCCCGACGCCCAGCCCTCCCGGTTGCTGATGGTCGTTGCATGACGCGTCAGTTCGGGGAACTGCTTCTCGAACACATCGCGCACCTCATCGTCACGCGCCGCGAGCACGGGCAGCAGCTGGGCGGCGCCGGCTGACTCGGTCATCTCCCGGCCCACATCCTCGGTGGCCTCGTTGAGTCGCTCGCCGATCCGGGACGCGTAAGCCGTCAGGAACGACTGCCGAAACGAGCGGGTGGTGTTGCGCCCGTATTTGTCGGTGCTCGGCTTGGCCTGCGTCATCGCCCTCGTCGCCTGCACGAGCAACGAGGTGAACAACAGCTCGGCGGAATCCAGATCCGTAGGGAAGCCGACGACGGTGGTGAAGCCGAACCGCTTCATCCACACCGCCCGGCAGCTGTTGGCCTCCGCCACGACCTGCAACAGCAACGTCTTCGGTGCCTCGTACGGATTGTCGATGCTCACCCGGCGGGTAGCCGGCTGGTCGCGTTTGCCGGTCGTGGCGACGAGCAGGGCATGGTCGATGCGGTGCCGGGCCATCAACGCCTGCGCCTTCGCCGTATACGCATCAGCCTCCTCCGGGAAGTCGGTGGACTCCGCCTTGGCCAGCAACGCCCGCACCCGGTCGAGCATCCGCAGATCGAGATCCGCGGGAGGTGTCGCCGCAGCGGGCCTGGCCTCGCCCGGGACCGGGCCGACCACCTCGATCGCCGGCAACGTCGCGAGTAGATGAAGCAGCTCAATGACGGTGGCGATCACTCCCGTGCGGTCGAGATCCTGCCGTTCGCCCCAGGCGGTCACGTAGTGGTCGTCGTGCTCCCACCAGACCTGCGCGTCAAGGGCGGCCAACTGCGACTGCCACCGCTGATCGACGGTGACCGTGGGATAGCCGCGCATCTGCGCCGCAATGGCATCGACCATGAGCCGGCCGTGACGTGCCGTGTGCTGGCGGCGGGCCACCCGCACCAACTCGGCCGGCTGCCAGCCACGCCGCCACGCCTGCTCGACCTCGCGGAGCAGGGTCGTCAACAACGCCCGGTTGACAACCTGGACTCCGGCGGCGCCGCCGGGGCCGGCGGACAGCAGCGCGTGGCAGCGATCGAGCTCGGCCGTCTCCTCGCGGTGCTGGGCGTGGATCGCCTGATCGATGATCTGCTCCGCGAGCTGACGCTGGGACGGAATGCGTGGCGTGCCGAACAGGCCCAACGGATCGTCGACACCGGGGGCGCCGGCGGATCGTCGCCGCTGCGCCGCATCCGCAGCCTTCCGCTTGGCCTTGTGCCGCTCACGGCTGTTCTTGCCCATTGCTCTCCACTCGACCCGACGACGCCAAGGCGAAGACGCTACCAAGCCGGGCCGACAGGCAGCCACGGCCTGTGGATGACGGCACCGGTTAGAGGGACACGCGCCCGTCTTCACCTTGGGCGATGACGCCAACCTGCTCGCCTGCCATGAGGACCATCAAGCGCTTCTCGGCTGTCTCAGCCACCTTCGCTCCCACGTTCGCCGAACAAGGAATCAAGATCGAGCTGATCGGGCTCAGGCCCGACGGGGAACGCATCCAAGCCGAGCCCAAGCGCATCCAGCGTGCGCAGGAGGATCAGACCGAACTCGGTGGTCGCTTTCCCTGCCTCGACGTCGGAAGCCAGCGACGACTCACTCCGGCCGCAGCAGCGAGCCCCGCCTGGGTCTTACCTCGATCCTGCCGCGCCTGACGGACAGCCAGACCAAGGTCTCGCGCGTTGGCGATTCTCATCCCGCCTCCCTCGGGTGCACGAACATGCACGGCGTAGCCGATGAGAGCGTTCGTGCACCGCGGCGAGCCGGTGCACGAACGTGCGCATGCCGCCGAAGGGGTGGAAGCCGCCATTGAAGGCGAGAGATGCGGATCTTCCTGAGGCTCGCACTGCGAGAATCAGGCATCGTCGCACCTGGCCGAACTAGAAGATAATGCGCATCCGAGCGCCGAGGGCGCGGGCGTAGCGGCTGAGGGTCGCGACCTCGTTGGCGTCCAGGTCGTCGTTTCGAGCTGGCTGACTCGGCCGGGGCTTACGCCTACGCCCCTGAGGTCGGCGGCCCTGGCGTTGGAACCGGCCAGTCGCACAGCTCAGGAACGCAGCTCCGCCAAGGTCGCACCAGCGACGATGCGTCCGATGTTCCCGTCGTGGTCGCTATCGGCCAGTCGCTGGGCGAGGTCGTCCAGGTCGGCTAGGTCGCCGTATCTCGCCCGCAGGAGCGCCCGCATCCCATCGACGTGGCCCTGCTCCAGGCCCTGCTCCAGGCCCTGCTCCAGGCCCTGCTCCAGGCCCTGCTCCAGGCCCTGCTCCAGGCCCTGCTCCAGGCCCTGCTCCCGGTTTCGGCGAGCGATCTCGCGGCCCGACTCCGTTTGCTCGAGAACGTCGTTCATGCCTCTCCTTCGCAGTGCTTCGAGAACCTGAGCCGCCAGTGAACCTCCCACGAGCATACCCAGCTCGATCTGGACCAGCTGTTCCTCGAGCGCACCGGTTGCGGCGATCCGATCGGCGACCCGTTCCGCGAGGTCGGGCGGCGGTTTCTGTGACCACAACGCGAGCGGCGCCAGCGGGCTTGCCAGGAGCCTGCCGGGGTCCAGGTCGTCGGGGACGTTGACCGACCGGTAGTCGAGCCGGGCCTGGTCACGGCTGAAACGGCCCGGATACCCTCCGCCCAGTGGCCAGACCACGACCTGGTGGATTCGGTGATCCGTGCGGCGGTACTTGAGCGCCAGGGCCGCCCAGTAGGCCACCATCCGCTCCTGAAAGTCCTCGGTGCGCTGGACCTGGACCTCAACATGGTAAATGTCGGCGGGCACACCGTCGCTGTGCCGGACCAAGAACACCTTGTCGCGCTGGCGGCTGCGTTGCCGCGGCTGCTCGGTCGGCCCATCGAGGACCACCGCCCGGCCGTCGAGTCGTGCGCCGCACAACAGGTGTAGCGCGTCCCGGGGGTGGGCCTCCAGTAGCGCCTTGTACAAGCCGTCGAAGTCGCGGGCTGCCACCGGCTTCGGCGATGCGGTATCGGATGGCACGCTATCGGTCACTGCTCCTCCTTCCGCGCCTGCCATCGGCGCGAAGGACATCTTCGCGGGCGGCATGACAACTAGTCAAGAGACATGTTGTCGTCTGCCCAGTAGTGCCGCGTATCGAAACTCATCGGCGAGCGCGATCCGATGATGGCCCGCCGTCGGCTCACAGTTGCGGGGGCAGAACCCGAATGCCGAGCAGTCCGAGATGAGCGCCCTTACGCGGTCCGCTCGGTGCCGCTGCGTGGGCGACCGCCAGGTAACGCCCGCGAGTAGGCGCGATCCTCGCCCGTCCCTTACCCGGAAGGCTCAGTGATCAGCGCGTCGCTGTGCTCATGCCGGGCGCAGCCCGCTTGGCGACTACATGCGTTGACTGGTGGGGCCGGCGGGACTCGAACCCGCACTGTCATGGACCTAAACCATGTGCCTGCTGCCAATTGGGCTACGGCCCCCCGGACGCGTGCGCGTCCGAAGCCATTGTGACCGACGTGCCGGCGGCTTGTTCAGTTGCCCCTGGCGGAAGCCGGAAGCCCGGGCACAGCACGGCGGCCGCCTCGCGGATCAAGCCGCATGACGGCCGCCGTGGGATGGCGGTCCCCGTAGGGATCAGTGGCGGAACATCGCAAGACCCCGCTGGAGCTCGTGGGAGACCCGGGCGATGGCGCCGGCGGCGGGTCGGGTGCGGCAGCGGCGAGGCTCGGCGACAGGCGGCATCTGCGGACTCCGGGTGCTGGGCGTCAGGTGCTGCTCTCATCGGCACCGCTTCTCAGGATCCGCGAAGTTTGTCGCAGAAGTCAGTCGATACCGAGATCTCGCCGGAGCTTGGCGACGTGCCCGGTCGCCTTGACGTTGTAGAAGGCGTGCTCGATGGCGCCGTCCTCGCCGATCACGAACGTCGAGCGGATCACGCCGGTCACCGTCTTGCCGTACAGCTGCTTCTCGCCGAATGCGCCGTACGCGGTCAGCACGCTCTTGTCCCGGTCGCTGACCAGGGGGAACGTGATCGAGTCGCGCTCGCGGAACTTTGCCAGTTTGGCCGGGGTGTCCGGGGAGATGCCGACGACCTCGTAGCCGGCCGCCTGCAGGGAGCCGAGCGAGTCGCGGAAGTCGCACGCCTGCTTGGTGCAGCCCGGGGTCATCGCGGCCGGGTAGACGTACAGGATGACCTTGCGGCCGCGGAGGTCCTTCAGGGTCAGGGTGTCGTCGTTGTCGGTGGGCAGGGTGAACTCGGGGGCCGGATCACCCGCGGTGAGGCGCTCAGTCATGGTCCGAAGATATCGGGGCCGCCCGCAGCCGCAGCACGCCCGTCGCCGCCATCGCCAGGCCGGCGCCTATCGCCACCAGCACGGCGGCCCGGGCCAGCCAACCGGGGCCGGGGAAGAGCACGATCGCCTGGCCGAAGACGCCCGCGTCGGCATAGCCGCCGAAGATCGCCAGGAGCGCGCCGGCCAGCGCCAGCAGGAACGGCGTACGGCCGAGCAGAGTCAGCACGCCCGCGGCCACCGCCAGCGCCGCCGCCACGATCGCCGGCGCCTGGCCGCCCACGCCGAGGCTCAGCCGCGTCACCGCGTACCCCAGGGTGATCGTGCCCGCGGCCAGCGCGACGGGCCCCAGCGACCTGGCGCCGCGCCGGCCCAGCGCCATCAGCCCGGCACCCAGCGTGAGCGCGCCCACCCACCACAACCAGGCAGGCGGCGGCGGCTCCCAGCTCAGGCTGCCGCGGACCTCGAACGTGCGCACCCCCTCGCGCAGCGGCACGACCCAGTCGCGCAGTTTGTGGCTGCGGGACGGGTCGGCCCGCGCCTGCGGCGGCAGGCCCGCGGCGAGCCACCGGGTGCGCTGGTCGTGCCAGCGCACGGTGCTGCCGGCGGAGACGCGGCGCCACTGCGGGGCCGCGGTCGGGGAGGCGCTGGCGGGCACGGGGGTGTCGCCGTCGAGGGTCTGGTTCAGGTACGTGGCCGGCGAGTTGACGTTCTCGTACGTGCCGTCGGGCCGTACCTCAAGATAGGGCTCGCCCTGGTAGCCGAGCACCTCGATGGTGCGGCCGGTCCGGTTGGCCAGCTCCAGCCGCGCGCCGGCCTCGACGGTCCGGACGGTCAGTCCGGGCTCGTCGGGGCTGAGCCCGGTGACTTCCGTCCGGTACGCGGTCGCGTCCGGTGCCTCGCCGCCGTGAGCGGACGCCGGGCCGGTCGGCACGAGCAGCGTGCCGGCCAGCACGGCGACGAACAGGGCGGTACGCCTCACGCGCCGGCCGCCTCCACCGCGGCGGTCAGGCCCTGCGCCGATCGGTCCTCGAGGGCCTTGCCGCCGACCAGCACGGTCGGGGTGCTGTTGACGCCGCGCGAGGCCGCGGTGTCGGTGACCTTGGTGGCCCAGGCTTTGTACGTGCCACCGTTCACGGCGTCGGAGAACGCGGCGTCGGTGAGGCCCACGGACTTGCCCAGCTCGATCAGCTTGGCGTTGTCGAGGCCGGCGCTGCCCTCGGCCGGCTGGTTGGCGAACAGCACCCGGTGGTACTCGGCGAACTTGCCGCCCTGCGCCGCCGCGGCCGAAGCGGCGGCGGACCGGGTCGAATACTCGGTGCTGGAGGCGCGGTCGAGGATCGCGATCGGGTGGTATTGCACCGTCACCTTGTTCGCCGCGACGAGCTGGTCGATCGTGGTCGCCGCCCCGGTCTCGAACTCCCCGCACACCGGGCACATGAAGTCCTCATAGATGTCCACCTTGACCGGGCCGGTGCCGACCGCGAACGCCGTACCGTCGTCGACCGCGACGCTCGGGGTGGTCAGGCCGGCGGTCTTGTCGCTTTCCTGGCCGGCCGCCACGCCCCAGCCGACCAGGCCGACGATGATCAGCAGGGCCACGACGCCCAGGCTGGTCCAGAGCGTGATCCGGCGGCGCCGCTCCTTCGCCAGTTGCTCCTGGACGACCCGCTTGGCCTTCGCCCGGTCCCGGTTGTTCTTGCCGCTCACACTTCCCCCATCAGGACGCCATCGATCGAATAGCGGGTCCGCGGCCGCCACAGCAGGAGCCCGGCGAGCAACAGGAAGCCGGTGTCCCGGACGATGTCCCAGGTGTACTGCGGGCTCTCTCCGGCGCCGAGCGTCCCGCCCGAGCTGAAGCAGCCGCAGTCGATCTGCAGGCCCCGGGTCCAGGCCGAGATGATGCCGGCGATGAAGACCACCAACAGGACGGCGGAGATGCCGGCGCTGAGCCGCACCGCGAGGCCGGCCAGCAACAGCAGGCCGAGCGCGATCTCCAGGAACGGCTGGGCGGCACCGATGACCTTCGCCACCTCGTACGGGAAGATCTCGTACGCGTTCACCGCCCGGCCCGATTCGGCCAGGTCACCGACCTTGAGGCCGCCGGCGACAAGCCACACGACGGCCAGTCCCAGGCGCGCCGCCGTGGAGATCCACACCCAGCCGGTCGTCATGCGGGCGGACTGCCCCGTCTCCATGCTCACGCCCCCTTAGTCGGCGCTCGCCGCCGTCGGGTTCCGTCCTACCGCCTGGGGGTTTGCTGTGTGACGGGCCGAAGGTCCCTATTTGATCAACTTGCCTGGGCGGCAGCGACCGCGGTGACCAGTTCCTCACGCGCGCGGGCCACGCGGGACCGGATGGTGCCCACCGGGACCTCCTCGATCTCCGCCGCCTCCGCATATGACATGCCTAGCACCTGGGTGAGCACGAACGCGGTGCGACGTTCCTCACCGAGGCGGCCCAGCAGGTCGGTGGCGCCCAGCCGATGCGCGGGGTCGGGCTGGCGCGGCACCTCCGTCCAGGCCTGCGCGGCCAGCCGGGCGTCGAGCCGGCGCCGGCGCACCACGGCCCGGAGGTGGTCGGCGCAGGTGCGCCGGGCGATGCCGAGCAGCCAGGTGCGGACCATGGCACGGCCCTCGAAACCGGGCAGCGCCTTGAAGGCGCGCAGGTAGGTCTCCTGGGTGAGATCGTCGGCGGCGCCGGGATCCACCAGCGCGGCGGTGAACCGCCACACCTCGGCCTGGGTGCCGCGGACGAGCGCGGCCTGAGCGTCCGCGTCGCCGGCGCGGGCGGCGAGGGCGAGCGCGGTGAGGGGGTCGGCCGCTGTCACACCCGGAGATGGTACGCGGAGAAGAAAATGTCAGAGGCCCGGGGAACTATGGACCCCGTGCCGACGACAACCTCATGTCCTCACGATTCCGCCCCGCTGCCGGCCCGCACCACTACCTTCGTGCGGGCCGCGCCGAGCCATCGGGGAGCATTGCCCGCATGACCGTTGATCGACCCGGCGCATCTGATCGACTCCGCCTGCCCCCGGCGCGGCTCGCGCAGGCCCGTGTCAGGCCCCCCGACGGGTCCGGCGACGGCCCCGCTGCCAGTCGCTTCGTCGGTGGCCGGGTGCCCTCGCGGCGGGCCGGGCGGGAGGGCTTCCGGCGGGTGCTGGCCGCCGCGGCCGGGCTGCTGGTCGGGTTGTTCTGCGTGCTGCTCGGGCCGGCGGCGCCGGCCAGCGCGCACGCCGCGCTGGTCGCCAGCGACCCGTCGAGCGGCACGATCGTCCCGGACGCGCCCAACAAGGTCACCCTCACCTTCAGCGAGTCCGTCCAGCTCATCTCGGGCAAGATCCAGGTGCTGGCCCCGGACGGCTCCCGCGCGGATCAGGGCGACCCGCAGGCCGCCGGCGGCACGGTCACGGTCCCGCTGCGCGCGGGTGGCGGCCGGGGCACCTACCTGGTGAGCTACCGCGTCGTCTCGGCGGACAGCCACCCCGTCGCGGGCAGTCTCACCTTCTCCGTCGGCGCCGCCTCCACCCCGCCCACCGAGACCGCCGGCGCCGAGTCGGTCGACCCGGTGGTGCGGGCCCTGATCCCGGTCGGCAAATACCTGGGATATGCCGGCCTGGTGCTGCTCGTCGGCCCGGTGCTGGTGCTCGCCCTGCTCTGGCCGCACCGGCTGTCCCGGCGCGGCCCGGGCCGGCTGGTGTGGACCGGGGTGGGCCTGGTGCTCGGCAGCACGGTGCTCGCGCTCTGGCTGCAAGCGCCGTATACGACCGGTGCCGGGCTGTTCGGGGTCTCCTGGGACGACCTGCGGGACGTGCTGGGCAGCACCTTCGGCGCGGTCATGCTGGTCCGGCTCGGGGTGCTGGTCGCGGCCGGCTTCCTGCTGCGCCCGCTGCTGCGTGGCGAGGGCGGCGAGTCGAAGGCCGACCTGGCGCTGCTCGGCGTCCTCGCGGTGGCGGCGCTGGCGACCTGGCCGCTGACCGGGCACCCCACGGCGTCTCCGGTCGCCGGGGTCTCCGTCGTCGTCGACGCGATCCACCTCGCCGCCATGTCGGTCTGGCTCGGCGGGCTGGTCATGCTGGTCGGTTTCCTGCTGCGCCAGGCCGACGAGCGTGAGCTGGGTGCGATCCTGCCGATCTGGTCGCGCTGGGCGGCGACGGCGGTGGCCGCGCTGATCATCGCGGGCTCGGTGCAGGCGCTGATCGAGGTCGCCTCGTTCAAGGGGCTGTACGACAACGCATACGGCCGGTTGATCCTGGTCAAGATCGGGCTGGCCGCGGTGGTGATCGGGATGGCGGCGTACTCGCGCCGGCTGGTCCGTAACCGGAGCGCCGAGACCGGGCCCCGGCTGCTGCGCCGGGTCGTGCTGGCCGAGCTGACGGTCACCGCGGTCGTGCTGGGCGTGACCGCGGCGCTGGTGCAGATCCCGCCGCCCCGGACGGCCAGCGCGGTCGAGACCGCCGCCACCTCGACGACGATCACGCAGACCATCACCGACAAGTCCGTGTCGCTGCAGGTCGACGTGTTCCCGGCGACCGTCGGCAACAATTCGCTGCATCTGTACGCATATACGCTGGACAACAAGCCGCTGCCGGTCGTCGAGTGGACGGCCACGGCGGCGCTGCCGGCCAAGGGGATCGAGCCGATCGAGGTGCCGCTGCTGCGGATCACCGACTTCCACGCCATCGGAGACATAGCGCTGCCGGCGGCGGGGGACTGGACGTTGAAGTTCACCCTGCGCACGAGCGACATCGACCAGTCGACCCTGACGATGACAGCCAAGATCTCCTGACACCCGCTCTCTCGGATGGCCCGGCCCGCACCCGCGGACCGGGCCATTGTCATACCTCTCGGGTCCTAAGTAACTGTTTATCCAATTTGGTGTTATTTCGGTCTGTATGGTCTGCGCAGTACCACCGAGAAGGGGGAGATCGAGATGCGGGTGTTCCGCACGATCCTCGGCATGCTGTTGCTGACAGCCGGACTACCGACGTTGCTGGTGGGAGCGGCATTCTGGGCTGCCATGCAGCACCGGGACCCGGGCGGCGCCTTCACCGGCGACATGCAGCGGATCGCCACATCCGGGTACGCGCTGGTGGTCGACGACTTCGACGGCCTGCTCCGCGAGGACGCCCCGTTCGTTCGCCTCGGCGACACCCGGCTGCGCCTGACCGCCGAATCCAGCGGCGCACCGGCGTTCCTGGGCATCGCCCCAGCGGCGGACGCCGCCCGCTACCTGGCCGACATCCCGTGCGTCGCGGTCTCCGAGATCGACCTCGGCACGGGTGCCCTGCCGATGACCGGCGAACTGCGCCCGGGCACCATCGCCCCGGAACAGCTGCCGGGCCGGCAGACCTTCTGGCTGAAGACGGGTACGGGCACCCTCGACTGGAACCCGACGGAGCTGCGCGACACCAGGTACAGCCTGGTGGTGATGAACCCGGCGGCACAGCCCGGCGTACGGCTGGAAAGCTCGGCGAGCATCCAGCCCGGCTGGCTGAACCAGGCAACCTGGGCCCTGCTGATCCTGGGCAGCCTGCTGGTAATGATCGGCATGATTGTGCTGGGCTGGCCGTCCCGCCGCCGCGAGGTCGTCTACGTGGTGGAACCGAGCCAGGTCCCGGACCTGATGCAGGCGATCGGCGCCCCGCTGCCCCTGAGCCGCACCGGCGGCGGCCGGCACGCGGGCACCCACCGTCCCCGCACCCTCGCGGACTCCCAACCGCGATCCCGCCCGCCGTCGCTGACCTGGCCGCCCTCATCCTCATCGTCGCGCTCCGGCCGCGGCTCGGCGATCCCGATGCCGGCCGCACCGGTCTCCGGCGCGGCGGCCACCATGACGTCACCGGCTCCGGCGCAGGTGACCGCATCGTCGGCGAGCGGCTCCGTACTCGCCGCGAGCTCGACGATCGGCATGCCCGCCGGCTCCTCGCCGGCCGGCTCCCCGGCTGCTGAGTCCGTGCTGGTCGGCGGTCCGGGTGCCGGGCCTGTGCACGTCGGGGCTCAGGCCGCTGAGTCTGCGCGGGTCGGGGCTCAGGCCACCGGGTCGATGTTGATCGGGCTTCAGGCCGCTGGGCCCATGCAGGCCGGGGTTCAGGCCGCTGGGGCCGGGCAGGCTGGGGCTCAGGCCGCTGGGGCCGGGCAGGCTGGGGCTCAGGGCGCTGGGGCCGGGCAGGCTGGGGTTCAGGGCGCTGGGTTCGTGCAGGCTGGGGTTCAGGGCGCTGGGTTCGTGCAGGCTGGGGCTCAGGGCGCTGGGTTCGCGCAGGCTGGGGCTCAGGTTGTTGGGTCCGTGCTGGTTGGCGCTTCGGGGGCCGGTTCGCCCGGCGCCGCTTCCGCCGCCGGGTCTGTGCTTGCCGGTGCTTCGGCCGTCGGCGCTTCCGCTGGCGCTTCCGCTGCCGAGTCTGCGCAGGCCGGGTCTCTGGAAGCGGATCCGCTTGGCTCCGGTTTGGGTTCGTCAAGCTCCGGCTCGGCTGCCATTGACCTCGCCGGGGCTGGTGGTGCCTCGGCCGACACCTCGCCGGCGACCCGGCCGATCGACGGGGGCGACGCGTCAGCCGAACCGGCTCCCGGCGAACCCCTGAACCTCATCGCGGGCCGGCCCGTGCCGACCTCGGCGACCGATCCGTCGCCGCTGAACGACCCATTGTTCGGCCGCCCGGCCGACCGCCAGGGCCGACGCCGCACCGCGCCGCAACCCACGGACCTGCCGATCTTTGAAGCATCCGCGGTAGGCGCCTGGGTGGCGGAGACGACAGCGGCCCGCGCCCGTGAAACCGAGGCGCGCGCGGCGGCAGCGATCAACGCATCCCGCAAGCCGACGGCCACGTCGGCAACCCCGAACACTCCGGCCGCGCCGAGCCTGAATGCGGCGAGGCCGCATTCCGTGAACAACGCCGCCGACATGCCGGACGCGCCGGCCGGGAAGGCGAACGCCGCGAAGTCGCAGGCCGCGACCGATGCGGTGACAGCCTCCACCGCTTCGACGGTTCCGGCGACCGCGTCGGCGGCTCCGGCTGCTTCGGCGGCTGCTCCGGCTGCTTCGTCGGCCGCGACGACTCCGGAGGCTCCGGCGGCGTCGTCGGCTCCGGCTGCTTCGTCGGCCGCGTCGGCACCGTCGGCCGCGTCGGCACCGTCGGCCGCGTCGGCACCGTCGGCCGCGACGGCTCCGGCTGCTTCGTCGGCACCGACGGCCGCGGCGGCTTCGGCGGCTCCGGCTGCTTCGTCGGCCGCGACGGCACCGACGGCTTCGACGGCTTCGGCGGCTTCGCCGGCCGTGACCGCTTCGACGGCTCCGGCGGCTTCGGTCGCTTCGGCGGCCGTGACCGCTTCGGCTGCTGCGGCTGCTCCGACGGCTCCGACGGAACGTGGCGCGACCGCGGCGACGACAGACGCCCCGAAAGCCGACGGCCATCGAGCGCCAGCGCAAACCACTGCCATGGATTCGGCCGCCGTCGACATCAAGGCCACGCAGACATCTGCGGCAAGTGCCGCGGCCACCCGGTCGACTGTCGCCGGTGCCGCCGCGATGCGCGCTGCCGCTGCCGGCGCTGCGGCGGCCAGGGCTGCCGCTGTATCTGCGGGGAAGGTTGCCGGCTCGCCTGAAGCCGCAGCGCCGAAGACTGCCGCAAGCGTGCCCAACGCCACCAACAGCGTTGGTCCGCGTGCGGCCGATGATGTCGGAGCATCGCGTGACTCCGGCACCGCTGAGGCAGGCAACGGCCCGGGCCCAGGCACGTCCGCGAAGGTTGCGCGGTCCGCGGACGCTGCGCCGCGGAACGCCCTGTTCGGTGGTTCCACGTCACCCGGATGGGCGGCCACCGGCCTGACCCGCGCGGACTCGGGGCGCGTGGGCCTGACCAGGAACCAGCCGAAGACGCCCGACCCGGCACCCGCCGGCGCCGGCCGCACCGACAGCCAGCCGGTGAACCGGCCTTCGGCGCCGACGCGATCCGGCACTCCGGCCGGTTCGGGCTCGGCTGGGGCTCCCCAGGCGCCTACTACAGCGGCGGGCGCGAAGGTACGCCCGCAGACCGTCGCACCGACGGGTGCAGCACCGACGGCCCAGCCGAACCTCAGCCCGGCCCAGGCCCCCGCGATGCCACCCGCCGGCCCTGTACCGACGCCCAAGCAGACCGGCCCCGCACCGACGGCCAATCAGACCGGCCCAGCACCGACGGCCAAGCGGGCCGGGTCTGAGAGCCAGGCTTCGGCCACGAACCTCAGGCGCCCCACAACCTCGGCGGCGCCGTTGCGACCTGGCCAATCCGAGGCACTGGCTTCCGCGGCCAAGACCGCCCAGCCCGAGGTCCCGGCTTCGGCAGCGAAACCAGCTCAACCCGAGATCTCGGCTTCGACAGTGGAGCTAGCCCGGCCCGAGCCTGCAACTCCGGCGGAGAAGTCGGTTCGATCCGATGTTTCGGCGGCGAAGCTTGCTCGGCCCGAGTCTGTGACTTCGGTTGAGGAGTCGGTTCGATCTGAGGTTCTGGTGGAGGGGCTGGTTCGATCCGATGTTTCGGCGGCGAAGCTTGCTCGGCCCGAGTCTGTGACCCCGGCGGAGAAGTCGGTTCGATCCGATGTTTCGGTGGCGAAGCCTGCCCGGCCCGAGCCCGCAACTGCGGAGGAACTGGTCCGATCCGAGGGGCCGGTGGCGAAGGTTGCCCGCCCCGAACCGGCAACTCCGGCGGAGAAACCAGTCCGGCCCGGGGCCCCGGTAGTGCGCCCGGCCCGTCCCGCGACCGCAGCCCCAGTAGGCGCAGTTCCCGGCTCCGCGGCCAAGGCTCAGCCGGCGGCCTCGGCGACGTCGGCCAACCAGGTCCCGCCTGGTGGTGCGGCCGCCCCGCAGCAGCCGACCGGCTCCACTCGATCGTCCGCACCGACCACCACGCCCCAGCCGCATCACATGGCCCCGGCCGGGTCTGGGGAATCGGTCGGCCTGCCGAGCCGCGACTCTCAGCACCCCGTCTCGCCGGCAACGGCCCCGGGGCAGCACACCGCTACGGCCCCGACCAGGCCGGTCCCGATCCCGGTTCCGGTTCCGCCGGGCAATCCCACGACGCCGCGCCCATCCGTGCCCGGCCCGTCCCGCCCGGCCGATCCGGACCGTGAGCCGGTCCCGGCCGCCACGGGCGGCGCCGCGACCCAGCCGTCCACGTCGCAGCCCGGCGCCGCCGGCTCGGCGACCGACGCGCAGGGCACCACGCCGCCAACCTGGCCGGCGACGAAGCGGGGCAACCACGCAGAGCGAGGCATGCAGCCGGGGCCGGTTAACCAGGCCGAGCGAGCGGGCCAGCCAGGCCCGGCTAGCCAGGCTGAGCGGGCTAGTCAGGCAGGGCGGCTCAGCCAGGTTGAGCGGCCCAGTCAGGCAGGGCGGCTCAGCCAGGCTGAGCGCTCCAGTCAGGCAGGATCGGTCAGCCAGGCAGAGCGGCCCAGTCAGGCGGGGCCGGTCAGTCAGGCGGGGCCGGTCAGCCAGGCAGAGCGGCCCAGTCAGGCGGGGCCGGTCAGCCAGGCAGAGCGGCCCAGTCAGGCGGGGCCGGTCAGTCAGGCGGGGCCGGCCAGTCAGGCAGAGCAGCGGGTCAGCCAGCCGGCATCGGTCAGTGATGCGGGGCGGGGCACCCAGCCGGGGTCGGTGAGCCAGGCGGAGCGGGGCGCCCAGCCAGGGCCGGCCAACCAGGCAGCGCGGGGTGCCCAGCCCGGGCCGGCCAGTCAGGCAAGGCTGAGCGGCCAGGGAGAGCCATCCAAGACGCTGCCGAAGGCCGACCCGCACATCACCGAGCAGCGCAATCGCCCGGCCGCCTCGGGCAGCGGCGCGCCCCCGGCCGACACAGCGGAAGCAGCCGGGAAGGCTGACGCGGACAAAGAGAGCAAGAGCCTTTCGCGCCTTGCGGCGTACAAGGCGGAGGTTGCGGAGTTGCTCGGTGGTGACTCGGCGGCCCGGCGTCGTCGGAAGAACACGACTCCTTCCGGTTTGCCCGCGCCCGATCCGGCTACCCAGGAGCCGCCGATCAAGCTCACTCGCCCGCCGCGCAAGGGCGGTTCGCGCTCGAAGGACTGACCGGGCGAAAGCCGGGGCGGCCGTGGCCCGTGATCGTCGTGGGTCGCGGCCGCCCAGCGGATTCGGGCGAACACACAACCACAGACGACCGAAAGGGCCCTCCGCGCTGCCGACGCGGAGGGCCCTTTACCGGGGAAACGGAGTAACCGAAGGGGGCTTCGTCCGTTAAGCCCACTTTAGCCCTTGGGCGGCCGAACTGGGTAGTCCTGGCGCTAATACGGGCAATCTAGGGTGAAACTGCGCCCTCCGGGTGTTGTGGCCCGGACGGGTGGGTACGGCAGACGCGGCGACACGCTCGGCACCCGGCGCGTAGGCTGGGCGCGTGGCGGATCTTCTGGTGTGGATCGACTGTGAGATGACGGGTCTCGACCTGGGCAAAGATGCCCTGATCGAGGTGGCCGCACTGGTGACCGGTCCCGATCTCAACGTGCTCGGCGAGGGCATCGACCTCGTCATCCATGCCGACGACGCGGCGCTGGACGCGATGCCCGAGGTCGTGCGGGAGATGCACGCCAAGTCCGGCCTCACCGAGGAGGTGCGCCGTTCCACGGTCACCATGGCGGAGGCCGAGGCGGCCGTCCTCGCGTACATCAAGCAGTTTGTCCCGAATCCGCGCACTGCGCCGCTCTGTGGCAATTCCATTGCCACCGACCGGGGTTTCCTGGCCCGGGACATGCCGGCGCTGGACGACTTCCTGCACTACCGGATGATCGACGTCTCCTCGATCAAGGAGCTGGCCCGCCGCTGGTATCCGCGGGTGTACTTCGGCCAGCCGCAGAAGGGCCTGGCCCACCGGGCCCTCGCGGACATCCGCGAGAGCATCCGCGAGCTGGAGTATTACCGCCGCACGGTGTTCGTGCCGCTGCCCGGCCCCGACGTCGACCAGGCCCGGGCGATCGCTGCCGAGCTCTAGGCGCGCCGGGCGGTAACCCGGTCGACAGCCGGGTGGTTGCTGCCGCTATGCTTGTCCGGCACGCGCCGTGGGGGTCTTACCACGGCAAGGCGGCATGGTGGTCGTAGCTCAGCTGGTAGAGCACCGGGTTGTGGTCCCGGGGGTCGCGGGTTCAAGTCCCGTCGGTCACCCCAAAGAAAGTCCAGGTCAGAGGGCCTGATCGCAGAAGCGGTCAGGCCCTCTGCCTGTTAGATGTCCGAATTTGGGGGCGAACTGGGGGCGGCGGCCCCCAGCGGGGGCGGCTGATACACGACCTTCCACGGCGGATGCGAGATCGACTTCAGCGCGGCATCGAGCGCCGGAACAGGAGAGGCCGGCCACAGGGCCAGGCGGGCACGCAGCGCGTCCATCCATCGGCGCTGGAGCGCCTCGCGGATCTCCGCCAGCATCCGGTCCGTGACGTGGCTGTAGATCCCCCGCATGCCCGGCACCTCGTGCCCGAGTTGCTGCGACTGCGCGACATACGGGATGCCATCCTCGTCCAGCCAGGTGTGATAGCCGTGCCGCTGACCGTGTGGGGTCAGGCCGGCCCGGATCGGCCGCCAGGACGCAAACCGCGACTCATCGGTGACCCTGGGGCGGCCCCGGCCCTGCGGCGGCGCATACGGCTGTTCCACCTCGACCGCAGGCCACGGCGGTAGAGGCTTCCCGGGCCACGGATACCGGTGATCGACCAGGACCGGCATCCGCGAGCGACGGGGTGCCTGCTGTGGATACCAGCCGTCGGCGGCGGGCCGGAAGATCCTCTCGCTGAAGTTCGACCGCCGGTAATGGCTTCCCCGTGCAACCTTGTCTTCCTCGTCTCCACCCGAGCGCTTACCCGGGTGCGCGGTAAGGAACGCGTACGTATCGCCGGTGCACCACGGAATGCCGTCGGTGACGTCGAGCCGGGCGGCACAGGTGCATTGCAGTGGGACGCCTGATTTCAGGTGCTGTTTGAGGAGCTTGTTGAGGAAAGGCGGCGTCGCCACTGTGCGCATGGAACCATCTTTCGGACGGCCACGGTAGAACCGGCCGTTGAGTTCGTACAGTTTCCAATGCAGGTCGATGGCGTCGGCGTGAATGAGGCCCGGTGGCAGGCCCAGCAGCTCGCTCCATCGGCACCCGGTGTAGGCGATCGTGATATCGGCGATGAAGGTGGCGTCCGACCCGGAGATGATCGCGGCCCGTTCGGCGATCAGCAGCACTTCCAAGGGGGATGCCCAGACTTTGGCCTCCTTTTCGACGCGCTCGATCCGGCTGCCGCCCTTTCGTCCTTTCCCCTTGCTCTTGGCGGCAGGGTTCAGTGGAATGTACCGGGGGACCGCGTCAGCGAGGGCCGAGGAAAGGGCGCCGCGAGCGTTCGATGCGGTCTTCTTGGAGAATCCGGAGCGGATCAGACCCCTTTCCCACTTGGAGATTCTCTCATTCGACAGGGATGAGAGGGTGTGGTCGCCGAGATGGGGAAGGATGCACACCTCGATCAGGTAGCGGTAGCTGTCCAGGGTGCTCGGTTCGAGGTCGAGCGCCGGGAACCAGATGTTGACCCACTCTGTCAGGGTCATCCGGCCGCCGCGAGGATCGACGTACCGGTGCGCGCGGATCGCTGCTTCCTGGTCCTGTGCGAATTTCAGAGCCGCCTTTTCCGCCCGAAATCCCGACTGAGACTCCCTGTTCCCGTCGGGTCCTTGCCAACGAGCGCGCCACGAATTTCCCCGTCTTTCTGCATGTGCCATGAGTCAGGTTTCCTTCTTTCGCTATCCGGTTCAGGCGGCAATCTGCTTCTGCTGCTGGGTGCGAGGGAGCCGCGGACGAAGCGGAACGACTCGCGGATCGGCGGTCTCGATGGGATTGTGCCTCTTGCGTCGAACCGTGGTATCCGGCTGCGAAATCTGCTCGACGGAGGCCGCGGGCTTTTTCTCGAATTCGTTCAATATCTGCCACAGATGATGCGGCAAGAAGCGGTAACTACCACCGAGCATCGAAAATGGAATCCGCCGGGCGGCTGCCTTCTTCTCCAACCAGCTCTTCTTGACTCGAAGAATCGCGGCGGCTTCCTCGATCGTGAAAACTTCAGGAATCGGTCCGGCTGTATCCCGGGGCGGGGTCACATGTCCTCCTGGAGCGCGCGTAGGCCGCGCAGAACGGTCCTGTACGCCCGTTCTGCACGCGAGGGGTGTTCAGGGGGCCGTGACGGCTCCCCATCGGCAGAAGGGCGTAGGGCGGTCCGCTGAGAGTCGCGCTGAGCCAAGATCTCGGGGTGATCGGCATGAAGGGATGCACCGATGTCTCTGTGTTGCTCTCAACGGGTCCACTGGAGGGCGAGGGCGGACAAGGGGTGGGACGTGTAGCGCTTGGGGGTCTACGAACTTACGAAGTAAACGAAGTAAGTCGGTTGACCTGCGGTTTTGCGCTGGGTAGGTGGTACGAAGTAAACGAAGTAAGTCGGTGCTGGACCGGATTTACTTCGTTTACTTCGTACCGGGGGTGCGGGGTGTTTCCGCTGGTCAGGGCACTTATTTCGTAACTTCGTTAGTTCGTCCGGGTGAGTAGGCTGGTGAGGCTGCTTTGGGGTGTGGTGGGGCCGATCCAGCGGTGCAGGGCGGTGGGCCGGCCGCGTGCGGGTTTGGTGGTGGTGGTTTCGATGAGTCCGGCGTCGGCCAGTTCGCTCAGGTGAGTGTCGATCTCGGTTCCGGTGGTGTTGCCGTTGAAGCATTTGGTGGTTATCTCGGTGCGGGTGCGGCCGTCGGGTGCGGTTTTCAGGAAGGTGATGAGCCGGTCGCGGGCGGTTTTGGTGATGGTGTCGGCGAACAGGATCCGGGCGGTCTGGGTGGCGTAGTCCCAGACGGCGAGGGCGGCCAGGAGGTGTTCGGCGGCGATCGAGGCGCAGCCGTCGGCGAGGGCGTAGACCAGGGCGAGGCGCATGACGTAGGCGGGGCCGCGGGCGAGGACGGAGCCGAGTGGGCCGTCGGGTTCGTCTTCGGCCATGGCGGCGTATGCCTCGGTCCACAGGTGGTCGGTGGCGGTTTCCCGGCTGATTTCGCTGCGGTCTCGGGCTTGGCGCAGCCGGGCGCCGACGGTGGCGCCGAGGTTGGTGAGGTCGGGGCGGGGTGGTTCGTGGGCGAGCAGGTGAGGCCGTTCGCTGAAGATCGGCAGGAACCGGTTGATGGTGCCACCGGCCAGGTCGGATTCGGCCATCCGTAGCCGTAGTTCGCGGGGGGTGACGTGGGCGATGACGGCGGGGTGGGCGCCGTCGACGCGGACGGCTTGCTTGGTGAGGGTGGCGGCGGAGCCTTCGTCCCACAGTTGGCGCAGGACGGGGCCGAGGGTTGAGCCTTCGCGTTTGGCGGCGGTCAGGACGCGGGCGAACTCGGACTCGATGATGGTCAGGCGCCCGGCGGGGATGCCGCTGGCGTCGTCTTCGTCGTCGGCGAGGGCGGCGATCAGTCCTTCGCCGGAGGCGAGGCCGGCGGCGACGCGGGCGCCGAGGTAGGTGTCGGCGTAGGTGCCCCAGGTGGTGGCGATGGTGCGGGCTTCGTGCCAGGAGGTGCCTTTGCGACCGCTGCCGGTCTTGCCGATGATCAGCGGCCAGATCCTCGGCGTGTGGGGTGCCCCGCCGACACGGACGAACGGGCCGTCGCCGGCCATGGCTCCGAACAGGGCCAGCACGGTGGCGAGGACGGCTACCGGGTCGGCTTCGGTGGACGGCGCGATACGCGCCGCGGCTTCTCCGAGCGGTCCGTGCCAGGCGTGTTGGGCGATTTTCGGGGCGTCGTCGTGGCGGCGGGGCTCGATCATGCTGCGACTCCCTGGTCTCGGAAGCCGCCGGTGATGGCGGCGGGTGGGGTGTGATCGGTGCTCATGTCGTCACCGGTCCGCTCGTGCGTGGTCGAGCGTGGAGGTTCACAGCGCCATGCCTTCCGCGCGGAAGGCGTCGTGGATCGCGTTGTCGATGTCGCGGTCGCTCTGGTCGGCGTCACGGCCGGCGTCGGTGAGGATGTCGAGGGCTTGGGCGCTGCTGAGGTGTCCGGTGGCGACGATGCGGGCGACCCCGCGGGCGATGCCGTAGAGGGTGGTCCGGCGGGTGCCTTCCTCGGCTCGGGCGAGACGATCGAGCAGCGTGCTGAGTAGCCGGTCGGGCCGTGAGATGACCCCGCTGATTTCTGGAGCCCGGGAGCCGGTGAACGCCCGCGGAGGTGCTGGCGGGGTCCGTTTACAGGCTGCAATCAACAGCGGGGTCATCTCAGCAAGCTCATGGTCGTCGGTGGCCCACTGGTATCGGCGGCCGGTGCGGGGGTGGATCGAGGGTGGCAGTACCGCGTATCCGCCGTCTCCGCGTACGTCGATGCCGGGGCCGAGCCCGATACCGAGTCGGCCCTGGCTGTTGGGAATGTCCTCGCCGGGGTGCCGGTAGTACAGGTGTAGGCCACCGGAGCCGGTCAGGACCCGTGTGGTCTGCGTGACGGTCCCGGCTTCGATGAGGTTGCGCAGGGTGTGCGCGCCGCAGTGCGCCGGGTCGACGTCCACGACGATGGTCCGGGACGGGGCACCGGTACGCACGGCGAGCTGACCGGTCGACACTGTGGCGATCATGGCGCGGATCCGGTCGGGGTCGCGGGTGGCGGCGTAGAAGCCGTGACAGGTCAGACACCGGCACGCCTGCGGGTCGTGGCCGGTGGATGTGCGGCAGGCGGGGCAGTTGGCGATGGGCCGCTTGGAGCGGCCCAGCATGAACACCGGCCACCCACGTTCCGCTGCCGCCAAGGCAGCGGTGAGCAGGTCGAACACGAGAAACCTCCCAGGTCGAACGGGAACCGAAGCGCGTCCGGTATGGCGCCGACTTCCCGGCCTCTCGGTCAAGGGAGTCGGCGCCGTACCTGGTGGTTGGTCAGAACGGGGGTTCGTCGTCGCTGCCGCCGGGTGTGGCGGTAGTGCCGGCGGGGGCTGGGCTGGCGGTGGCCCATGGGTCGTCGGCGGGCACGTTGTTGGCGTGTCCGTTGGTGCGCGATGCCTTGTTCACTTGGGTCGTTGCGTAGCGCAGGCTCGGGCCGACCTCGTCGACTTCCAGCTCGATGACGGTGCGCTTCTCGCCCTCGCGGGTCTCGTACGAGTGCTGCCGCAGTCGCCCGGACACGATGACCCGGGTACCGCGCTTGATCGATTCGGCGGTGTGCTCGGCGGTCTCGCGCCACACGTTGCAGGTCAGAAACAGGGCCTCGCCGTCCTTCCACTCTCCGGACGTCTTGTCCAAATGGCGGGGGGTGGAGGCGATCCGGAACTTCGCTACGGCCGTTCCGGACGGGGTGAAGCGCAGCTCGGGGTCGTCGGTCAGGTTGCCGATGACGGTGATGGTCGTGTCGTTCGCCACGATGGTTGTCCCTTCAGGACAGTGGTGGGTGGTGATCGGGAGGGGTTGGTCAGGCGGCAGCCGCGAGCGGGGTGCTCGCGTCGGGGAAGGGGATGACCTCGGCGGATTGCCCGCCCCAGCGCGGGCCGATGATCTCGGCGTCGGCCTCGATCGGGACGCCGCGGAATGAGGTCGTCATCGCTTGTTCGAGCGCCCGTTTCGCGTCCTCGGCGTCACCGGCCGGGACCTGGAGGACGATTTCGTCGTGAATCAGCGCCCATAGGTGCGGGTGCCAGCCGTCGATTGCGCAGACGCGGTAGAGGGCTTCGACCAGCAGGTCCCGGGCGGTGGACTGAATGGCGTAGTTGCTGTTCGCGTATGTGCGGGCCGGGTCAGCGGGGATCCGCCGGCGGGCGGCGTTGCGTACCGGGTCACGCTCGGCCATGGCCCGGCCGAACGCGGTGATCTTCGGATAGGCCCGTTTGAACCGTTGCACGACGTCGCGGGCGGTCTCGACGGATACCCCGGTCTGTTTCGCCAGGCCGGGTGCCCCGCCGCCGTAGATCGTGCCGAACGTGGCCCGTTTGCCCAGGGTGCGCTGCGGTTTGGTCCAGTCGGGGCCGAACATCAGTCGGGCGGTGTTGTCGTGGATGTCGGTCCCGGCCCGGATGACCTCGATCAGGCGGGGTTCGTTCGCGAGGGCGGCGGCGACGCGGACTTCGACGGCCTTGAAGTCGCAGCCGACCAGCACGTGTCCGGGTTCGGCGATGAAGCAGCCGCGGAGCCGGGGGTCGTCTTTCTTGAACGTTTGCATGGCCGGCCACTTCACGCTCATGCGGCCGGTGTGCGCGGCCAGCGTGCGGTATTCGGGGTGGACCCGGCCGTGGGCGTCGGCGAAGCCGGGGAACCGGCCGAGGTGGGCGGCGAAGTTCCCGGTCTGCGCGTGTTGCATCGTCAGTTCGAGCATGTGGCCGACCTCGCCGCCCGGGTAGCGCAGCAGCAGGTCCGGGATGGCGTCTTTGCTCGACAGCGACGGCCGTCCGGCGTCGGTGAAGTGCTCGAACTGCACCCCGCGGGCGGCCAGCCAGTCGACCCGTTTCGGGCTGGTCGCCTTGCACCCCATCAGCGCTTCGAGGGCGGTGCCCGCGGCGGCGTGCTGGTCGTCGAACTGGACTCGTAGGGCCTGGCTGTAGTCGAGATCGAGGCGGACCCCGCGGATCGACAGGGCCGTGGTCTGCGCGGCCAGCCACAGCTCGACGGCCGGTAGATAGCCGAAGTCGGCGAGCTGTCCGGTCAGGACGTCGAGCAGCCGCCGCACGTAGACGGCGTCGAGCCCGGCGTAGACGACGTACGCCTCGGCGTCGATCGGTACGTGCGACCACCCGTAGGTGATGGCCCGCCGCCCGGCCCGCTGCCCGACCGGTGCGGTGGCCCGGAACAGGGCGTGTAGGTCGTCTTCGGCTCGGCGGAGCCCGTCGTCGAGGTGCCGCTCGGTCAGCGATTTGAGGCCGTGGTCGGCGGTCACGCCGGGTTCGAGTAGGCAGGCCAGCAGGTGTGTGTCGACGGCTCGGGTGCCGAGGGCGATCCCGAATCCGGCCCAGACGGACAGGACGTCGTAGTTGGTGTGGGACACGAACCGGCATCGCGGATCCGACAACAGTCCGGTGATCATCGCCCGGTGGGTCGGGTCGGCGGCGCGTAGGACCATGGCCTCGTCGGCGGTGGCGAACTGCACCAGCCGGACGCCGAAGCCGGGGCCGAAGAACCGTGGCCCGTTCTCGTCGATCGCGGTGGTCTCCACGTCGAGGCCGAACAGGGTTTCCGTGGCGGCGAACCGGGCGAAGTCGTCCGGCTGCGGGTCGAGGGTGATCCGCACCGGCCGGCCGAGGACCGGCCGCGTGTAGAAGGTGCTCATGCCGTTACCTCCGTCGGGAAGCACACCGGGCAGGCCAGCACGAACCCGGCCGGGGTGCGGTAGACCAGTGCCGACTCGCAGGAGCGGCACGCGGGTGGCACGGTCGGTACGGTCAGCCCGAGCAGCCAGCCGAGCCCACCCGCTACCGCGCCGTTGACCGGCCCCGGGTCGCGAAGCTGGGCAGGTACCGCATCATCAGGCAGCCGCTCCGGTTCAGGCTGCGGAAGGTCGAACAGCGCAAGGTGCTCGAATCCGGCCATCAGGCCACCTCCTGAATCTGGTTGTCGTGGCAGGTCAGGCACTCGCCGAGCGAGCGCGGGATGTAGTAGTCGCGCAACTCACGGCAGGTCGGGCAGACCCGGCGGGCGCGCAGCGCGGCCCGGATCGCCCGGTGCTGCGCGGGCGTCGCGGTGCGCTTGGGCCGGGCGAGATCGACGCGGTAGAGGTCGGCGAACCGCTCCCCACCCACCCCGATCCACCGCACCTGCGCCGCGACGTCCTGACCGGCAGGCCGTAGCCCACGCGCCCGGAGCTGCCGGCGGGTGGCGAGCCCGACCGGTGCACCGCGCCACCAGT
>Ga0307516_10000902_pt1 | contig 40812 bp, 65 predicted proteins | sample 19_EM_MG_FD_203310 | JGI IMG/M metagenome (GOLD analysis project Ga0307516, IMG submission 203310) | Populus trichocarpa ectomycorrhiza microbial communities from riparian zone in the Pacific Northwest, United States - 19_EM | ecosystem: Host-associated > Plants > Roots > Unclassified | place... | reverse complement strand
CCGGTCACGTTTGGATACGGTGAGGCCCCTGTATGGATGGTGAGAACAATGGTAATAAATGGTAGAATAGATGAACCGATTCACCGATGTCATGGACGGCGTATCCACCCTGGACCGGATTAGCAGCCTGATAGCCTAAGACCGGTTCCAAAAGATATCTTCCGATGGCTGGATTGGTATATAGGAACGCCGGCCACGCGGCGTAAATTATATCAACCGTGTTCGTGAACTTCACCGAGATCTGTCAGTGTCTTCACGAGAATCGAGATAAACAAACGTATCGTACCCCATCTGTCTAGCGTCAGTCAGTGCTCGAGAATTCTGCAGAAACAATTTGCGTACCCCTCAAGAAAGCCATAACGTCGTCCTGGACGTAAGTAAGGCCGTCCCACCCAGTGGTCAATTCGATGTTCCCGAACAGCTGACGAACGGACAAAGTAACGATGCCCGCATAGTCGCTGTTTTGTGGTGTGACCGCCAATGCGTCGGTAGTCAACTTGCTGTCGAAATTGGTTGCGCGTACCAAGGTATTGGGGTAGTCATCGAGGAGTGCACCGACCTGCAGAAGGTCGCGTAAGCACCACCCAAGAGGGATACAACGGACATACCATTCCAGGAACACTACCATACCGAGTGAGGTAATAGGGAGGGCGCATGGTGTTGACGTTTTGGGCGTTCGAGAGTTGAACGAGAGGGTCTCTAACGTATCCGATGGTATACACGACCGGTGTGGACCCCGATGTGCTGATGGTCCCAAGATCATGAGCGAATGCGAAGATCGGCCACCTGACCCCAATTTTGCGAAATTCTTGGTCCACCGTGTTGTTTAGGGCGCCAGTCGTTTCGAACAGAGGCCTCACGAGGTCAGCGTTGCCGACCTGGTACGTTATTCCGTTGACCTGAAATGTTTTGAGAAGGACCTCGGTCGGGTTTTACGGATGTGGCTTACCTGTTTCGTGGAGTATATGACAGAACCATCTCTGATCCTGCCGCTTACTTCGGTGAGTTGGGTCTGGTTCTTGAGCCAAAACCGGTGGTTGATCGTTCCGCCCGCGATGGTTTCCCATACAAAATCTTGGTCGCTTTGGGCGAGCCATTCTCCAGAAACATCCGTATAGAGCTGGACTCGGTGCGGCTGCCCATCGTTCGCGGAAACCTCCACGGAAAGGAACGAGAAAGGGATTGACTGGTTCACTAAATCCGTTGGCTGTGTCAAAGTCAGCTCACAACCTGTTTGCGGTGGTGGCGCACAGACCTCGATCGGGCTCAAGAAAGTAGCGGTCACGTCTACGCCTCCGCAAGTCACCGTGATTATGGTTTTTGTAGAAGTGAACTTTGAGGAGTTCAGCGGCCACTTCGGGTCAAGTGGACCCAAGCTAACGGGGAATACGCACAGTCATGTCTTTTTGGACCGCTCCATTGCCAGGTCCCATCCAACTGAAGAGGTTGTTGTCCACCCTAACCTTCCCCACCCATGCAATGATCTAACCGGCGTACGCCTATCAGTCAGTCTCTGGGAACAGCTGTGGGAGTTCAGGTCAAATTCATACCGATTTATCACGGAAGGACGCCCATCCAGAGTCCAGCGAGCCTTCCGCCGCTCCCTGGCGCGACCATGTTTGAAGATACGGTGACTTGACAGCGAGCGGTATCGCAGGAGGAATAAAAGGGTCGGCTTCCCAACTTTGTGCAAAGGCGATAGAAGCCACAAAGAGAAGGTGGAGGAGCGGCAGTGGGCAGGGCAGCATCCCAACGAGAGGGGAGAAGAAGAGGACTGTGCGGCCTCCAGATGCTTCCTTCCACATCATGACAAGCGGCCTATGTTACGGATCAGCGCCCCAACCCTAACAGCCAGTGTTCGGCAACCGGTTTTACATTGGCAGCTGCGCTTAGGACTCGAGGGGGAAATCCCTACACCCGGGATTTGGACGCTCGACACCAACGATCGCCTCTCCTGGAAGGCTCGGGTGGTTCTCATTTGCGCGACCGTCGAGCGTCTCACCAAAACTCCAGGGCGGTGGGGGACGGCCGGCATTGGGGTTGCCTTGTACAACGGCCTCGCCGTTCGGTCTCAATGAATGAGCGTCTGAGACTCGACAGCTGCGACCGGGAGAAATGATCGCGTAGGGTACAAGGTTTGGCGCCCGTTCAAGAATTATGAACGCATCCGAGATCATTCCGTCCTGTGCCTCTGACGGAAGAGCGATGTTCGGATCACTAATGTAAGGGGATGTACCGCGTACGGGCTGGGTGATGGATGCCAACAAAAAACCAGACGGAACGCAATGACATTCAATGATGCATCGACGCAGCCGCATACCTGGAAGTATCGATGAAATAGCGGTGATGGTGTGAGTAAGGTAACCTCGGCTTGCGTGGATCGGGGACATCCGGGGGGGGGCAAGAAATAAAGTAGCTGTTAACGACGGCCCCCGCTTGCAGGAGCCTGGAAACGAGTTGCCTGCATGCTCCAGTTCGAAATTGTGTGGATACCAACGAACCAAGAATTTCGTGCCAGACCCTCGATTTCATTTGCAACCCGCGAGCTGGAAGGTCGAAATCAATGATCACCAAAACCACGAAGTCCTGCAGAGCAATTGGCATGTTCGGCCGGTTTGATACCCCCCAGTGCATAGGAATGGAGAAGGCGTACATCGTATCGCGGGGTCCGGTGGTTGAGTTCACCATCCTCACGAATCGCATTAAGTGTCCTGGGCTTCAACCCCGCATCACAGCACTTCTCGGAGATGCTCATCCACTCTAACCCTGCCTCGAACAACGGAGGTTGGGAGTGGAGCTCAGGAACTGGGACAGACCCTCAACCTTACTTCAGGATACTTCGTTATCGTGCTCCCAGTTGTAGGAGTCCCGACGGTGTCGGATGAGGTAACCTGCCTGGCATTCACATTCGAGTGTTCATTCCTGAGCTTGGCGGTCTGCGTAATCCAGTAGGTAGAGAACCCACCGACTTTGAGATGCCACAGCGCTCAGCCTCTTCAGAACTCCACAAGCCCTCTCCCAAGGTCGCACAGAAATTGGAGTACCGATTACCTTTGACGGCCCTGAGACACACAAACCCTGGCGCGGACTGAACCGAGTGATTGTGAGGAAAGGTTTGGAAGGAACGGTAGCGGTATTAGTAAACGGGTTATCAGGGTACAAATATGTGGCCCTATGTAGAGAAAAGTTCAGGTGCGATGAACCGCCAATCCATTAGGCATGGTCGATGGATGGGCCTTATAATATGGCGTAGACGAGAGTGACGAACAGCACCAACACTATGGGTAGATTTGGGCAGACAGCCGCCGCTGTGCTACCATTGTCCCCACCTTTGCGCCCACCATCGTTACTACCGTCACTACCGCTACTGTTGGTAGTCTCCTTCTTGACATCAGGAACGAGGAGCTTGAGAGAAATCGAGGAGTCAGTCACCAAGCACTCAAAGGATAACAAACGACGTACAAGAGCGAAATGACCACCAACAACAGCTCGGTTCTCGAACGTGATCATCTTACCGGTCTCGCTGCTGTACCTGTCTGGGAAGGGACCATCGTTCAACCTCGAGCTTGCGTATTTCATGACACGTGTGACCATGGTTGTCCGGAGGGTTTCGTCCGTCAAGGTGGCTGCCGTCCAGAGTTGCCAATCTGTCAAAGGGAATATCGACGAATGAATCAGGGTGGAGGGTGGAGGGGGTTGCAAGAGCGTACTGACTGGTATTGGTGTCCGAGGATCTATCGTGGGGAGTGGTTAGCCCTCCTGGAGTACGTTGTAGGGATTTGCAATGGTTCCTCACCTGCTGTCCAACCGGATTCCGAAATCATCGACCTTGGTTGAATACCATTTCGTCTCTGTCGTTGACCGGTTTTGGTCAAGTTGACACCAGACCGTACGGTGCAGGGCGGGGCAAGCTTACGGGTCTCATACACCGACTGCGGGAACATGTTGAAACCCAGCAGTCGATCGGCATACAAGTTGTACAATAGGCCCCACCTGATAGCTGCATCAAAATCACAGGGACCACCGCACTTCCCTCCGCGATACTCACGATGAGTTGTTCCCGTATGAAAGGGTGTAGTGAGACCTGTCCGACGAGATCGCAATATCCTGCCATTGTTTCAAGTACGAGGCAGCAACGTTCTGCGGCGGGCACCTCAACTACGTTTTAGCGGTGGGGGAGCGGGGCAGCGTACGTCATAATTTTGACTCTTTTCGTTATCCCCAAGAATTCGGAAGATCTCAGACGCAGCCTTGATCGCGACGATGGACTGGAAGAGGAAGGGTCGAGATCGTAAGCTGGGGAGTTGCTCGTCAAATGGGGGGCGGACCTTGACGGCGAGGTTCGTCTGGTTCCCCAGCTTGCCAGCCCGGCTGTCAGTAGAGAGCTGGCTCTCCATGTACAAACCGTTCTGGGTAAGGTAGGTGCTGAATTGTTCGTAGAGGGATTTCTGTCCGTACACGTTGTGTGAGCGACGACCAGGAAGGAAATAAAACACCATTTCCTCACGTATTTTACGATCAAGGAGTTGTCTGAAGTTTTCTGGGTATAGCTCAAAGCCATGATCAGTTGGTTGCCGGATTCTGGAGTACAATAAATGAGTCGTCACGGGGTCGAATCAACGCGGTCCCGGTGCGAACCTTCAATAGGGTAGATTTCTGGACGAGACCGATTGAGAATGTAGCGCGCATCATGGGTAAGCGACCGGAGACTTACCATCTGATGGTCCAGTCACGTTCGGATACTGCGAAGCCCCTGCATAGATTATGAGCAACAGCGATAATGGGTGCCGAGACATATGAACCAACTCCCCGATGTCGCGAATGGAGTATCCACCCTGGACCGGATTGGCAGCCTGATAGGCTAAAATAGGCTCCAAAAGATATCTTCCGATGGCTGGATTGGTGTACAGGAACGCCGGCCACGCAGCGTAAATTATGTCAACCGTGTTCGTGAACTTCACGGAAATCCGTCAGTCCCTCCACAGCTAACCAGAATGAACGAAGATATCGTACCCCATCTGTTTAGCATTAGGCTGCGTCCGAGGATTCTGTAGAGCAAACCACGTACCCCTCAAGAAAGCCATAACGTCGTTTTGGGCATATGCGAGACCGTCCCATCCAATGGTCAACTCAATGTTTCCGAACAGCTGACGAACGGACAAAGCGACGATGTTTCCGTAGTCACGGTTTTGTGGTGTAGCGGCCAATGTGTCAGAAATTAGCTTATTGTCGAAATCGGCCGCGCGTGCTAAGGTATTGGGGTAGTCATCGAGGAGTGCGCCGACCTGCGGAGGGACACGTAAGCACCGTCACACAAGAGGCACACAACAGGTATACCATGCCAAGAACACTGCCGTAATAAGTGAGGTAGTAGGGATGGCGAGTATTGTTGGCATTGGGGACGTTCGAGAGTTGAACGAGAGGGTCTCTGACATGTCCGATGGTATACACGACCGGGGTGGACCCTGATGTGCCAACGGTCCCAAAATCATGGGCGAGCGCGAAAATCGGCCACCTGTCCTTAACTTTGCGGAATTCTTGGTCCACCGTGTTGTTTAGGGCGCCACTATTCTCGAATAGAGGCCTGACGGTAGTATCTTCGCCAACCTGATACGTTGTTCCCCTGACCTGGAACGATTTTAGAAAGGCCCTGGTTGGGTTTCCTGGGAAAGAATTACCTGTTTCGTGGAGTATATGACAGCACCATCTCTGATCCTGCCGTTTGTTTCGGTGAGTTGGGCCTGGTTCTTGAGCCAGAACCTATGGTTGATGGTCCCACCAGTGGTGGTTTCCCATACAAACTCTTGGTTCCTTTGGGCGAGCCATTCTCCGGAAATGTCTGTGTAGATCCGGACTCTGTGGGGCTGGTCGTCGTTCGCGGAAACCTCCACGGAAAGGAACGAGAAAGGAATCGACTGGGCCACCAAATCCGTTGGCTGCGTTAAAGTTAGATCATAACCTGCTTACGGATTCAATGGGTAAATGATAGCACGCAGACCTCGATCGGGCTCAGGAAGGTGGCAGTCACGTCCACACCTCCGCAAGTAACAGTGATTATGGTTTTCGTGGAAGTGAACTTTGAGGGGTTCAGCATCGATTTCGCGTCAAGTGAGGCCCGAATTGACGGAGGAGTACACACAGCCATGCCTTTTTGGACCGCATACGAGCTGCCAGGTCCCATCCAATTGCAAAAGAGGTCACCCACCTTGACCTTCCCGGTCCATGCAATGATCTAACCGGCGTACGCCTATCAGTCAGTCTCTGGGAACAGCTGTGGGAGTTCAGGTCGGACACGTACCGATTTATCACGGAAGGACCCCCATCCAGAGTTCAGCGAACCCTCCGCCGCTCCCTGTCGCAACCACGTTTGAAGGTATGGCGACTTGACAGCGAGCGGGATCGCAGGAGGAACGAAAGGGTCGGCTGTCCAGTTTTGCGCGACGGCAATGGCGGCCACAGGGAGAAGTCGAAGGAGCGACAGTGGGCAAGGTAGCATCCAGACAAGGGGAGGAGAAAGAGGGCTGGGTGGCCCCTAGAACCCCCCCACCCCATAATATGTTGCGTATCTGCCCCAACGATTAGTATTCGGCAAATGGTTTTACAGCCGTGCTAGAATTCGGACGGGTAAATTCCTACGCACTGAACGTGGATAATGTGCGGAGGCGATTCCTATTCACGCGACCATCAGGTGTCTCATCGGAACTCCAAGGGCGGCCATCAGCGTCGTCTGAACGCAAGGGGCTCAGCGTCCAATCTCAGAGTGTGAGCATTTGAACCTGCGCAGCTGCAACCTGGAGGGATAATCGTGCGGAAGGAGCGAACTCTGGCGCCTGCCCCAGAACTCGAACTCGGGATACATTTGGGATATCCCGTCTCTGACGAAAGGCGAGGCGCGATCACCGGAGCACAGGGATCTACGGGCTTTGTGACGGGCGTCAGCAGAAAGCCATACGAAACAATCGGGTGCATTGGCATGCCCCAAACCTATCGAAACCTCAGAGGGTGGGAGCAACAAAGAAGATTCGTGGGTGATGGAATGGGATAGCGGTGGTAATGTGGGTAAGATACAGCTTGCGTGAATCTGGAGCATACGGAGGAGAAAGTAGATGTCAACGACGGCTTCCACTTGCAGGGACCTGAAAATGAATTGCCTACATGCGCCAGATCAGGTTCGAAATCACTTCCCCTGGGCAGACAACGACGAACCTGATCGTCCAACAATTTCGTAACCCTAGATTGCAACCCACGAATCGGGAAGTCTAATGTTGTCGCCAAACCTACGAAGTCCTGCAGAGGAATTGGCTACAACATGTGAGTTCGATCGGTTTGATACCTCCCGGTGGACAGGAATGAAGCAGACGCACATCGTACCGCAAGATCCGATGGTAGAGTTCATCATCCTCACGGATTGCATGGAGCATCCTGGACTTCAATTCCGCATCGTCGATCTCCGTAAATTGGGTAGGGTTGTTGGACTGGAGGTCCGCTTTCTTTTTTCTGGACCGGGGATTTACTATTTTTCGTTTATTTCCTTGTGCTATGGGGTCTCGCGGCGTGGCCAGTGCCGGATTTACATCGGTAGGGGGGGTATCCGTGCGGGCGAGTGTATCTAATGGCGGTGAGGGTTTCCGCAGAAGCGGTCGTTCTCTCTCGTCAGGATCGAAATGCAGCACCGCGTCGTCGTAAATCTGATTGTCATTATCCCAGACCAAGTCGTTGTCCTCTCTTTGGTTGTAGTGGAGTATCGCACTGTCATTATGCCAGCTCATCTCCGTGGCGTGGTCAGATTGGACATCCCCCTCTTGAAAACCCGAAGATCCGATGGACAGCCGCTCGAAAGGGATGTCAATCGAACTTTGGATCGAGATGGGCTAACAATTATTGACAAGTCTTTCAAAGCAACGGATATGGGGCTTACAGATTCAGGGTCCACAGCTTCTCCCGTGAGGACGTTGAACCGACTATGTTTATTTGCCGTATCTGCGAGTCTTGACGTTGTTGACATCTTTGGACTTTCGTCTGACAAGGCGCTCAGCATAGCCGAGCTCGTTTGCTGGCCAAGTTTGGAGCGACCGAATTCTTGGGTTGCAGGAGGAGGGCCAAGGTCAAAGATTTGAACCCGGTCCATCGTACTGTCCGATTTGCTGAGGAGGTCCATGAGTCCTTCGTCCTGGGATATGTCCTGTATTTCTGGTTCCTCAAGTAAAGACCGAGCTTTCGCGAGAATGGCCTCTCTGTTCTCCGCGGGGTTGTGAAGGGTCGTAGTTCGCTGAACCTGTCTCCTCTTTCCCTTGGCCTTCCCGGTGTCCCCGAGTGCATCCTCAAAGAGAGTGTTTGTGACACCAGGCGATTTGGGTTTCTGCCGGGGCTTTGGTTCCTCGGGAGCCCCCAACTCAGCTTGAATGAGCCTCTTGACGATTTCATCGCTGATGCTGTGCTTCTTAGCGCAGGACTGAATGTGCCGCATTTTTGCTGTGGCGCCTTTGCGAACCGTCCAACGGTCGCCACAACTGACGCACTTGAGGAGTCGTGACAGATCGTCGTCGGTGAAGTCTGCGGTGAAACGGTGGGCGGCAGGCCTTGTAGCCTTGGATTTGCGTAGGGGTTCAGGTGGCCCAAACTGAGCGATTCGCTGAGCCTCCAGCTCGCCTCTCTTCTTGATCAAGTCTCGAAGCGACTGAGGGGGCTGGTATGAAAAGCGAGACAGGTCGCTGGAGCTCAAGCTTCGGTCACCTGAAGCGTGCCCTGAGCTATTGGCATTGGAAGTGGGCGTGGAGGCTTTTCTTGGCGGGGGAAGACGCGACGGGCCGGGTTCTGGATCGGTGGCTTGGGTGGCACTGGGGTGTGTGACGGCTGAACTGAACTTTGGCACGAGCATCTCACCCTCGGAGGATGGGTCGTCTGTGGGACCGTGAATACGTGGTTATGTGTACGCCTTAGAAGACTCACCACTGATGGAGATTACACTCCTGGCACCGGACCGCTTGGGAGGGGTTTTCCGTGACAACGTTGAAGGCAGCCCTTTCGAGGGAAATTGAGTCAAACGCAGGGTAAAAATGTCAAGCGACGCACTGAGGTCCGGTTCGGGAGAGCTTGAGAGTACGATAGACATGCTCCTTGTCGATTCTGTGACCTGCCTCTTCCGGGTTCGTTTTACCGGCTTCCCCTCGTTCAAATGGCGCCTCCGGTCTTCCCTCTCCGGTTCAGAATCAGGAACGATTTCGTCGTACATGAGTCGCAGCGCGTCCTGTTGTTGAGAGCGAGTGGAATGGGACCTGGGTGGACGAAAGAGATACAGTCGCGCGCACTAATTAGGGTTTCGCGTCGAGACATGTGACAGACTTCCAAAACGGGCTGACGCGTCTTTTCTTACCGAGACCGCGCCCGACCTCATCGTTGCGGAGACGTTCACCTTCTTCAGGAAAACACGCGCGGTGGACGACAACATGGCCGCAACCTTTCCTCAGCCACTTCCGAATGAAAAATCGCCCGAGGAAAAGCTCGCGGAACTCGAATCGCTGCCCCTTTTCATGAAATCCCTCCCAGAGGACGCTTCAGATGATCCTGTAATCAGCGCCCTCCAGAGTCTGGTCCATGAAGGCACCCCAGATGGTAGGCATTTCTCATTCACGATGGGCCCTCGTTAATTGGTTTTAAGCTGGCTGCAGAGATTGCCCTGAATTTCAAGGAACAAGGGAATTCATATTTCAAGGGAAAACGATGGAGAGAGGCTACAGGCTTTTATACCCAAGGGATCGATGCCAAACCGACAGATAAGGCTCTCCTCGAGGTGCTTCATATCAACAGAGCAGCGTGCAATATCGAACTCAGTATACACTTCCACTCCTGCCTGGGATCTATTCTGAACGATCGTACAGAGAACTACGGCAAAGTTTTACGGGACTGCTCCGCCGCCATAATGGTCAATGTCAGGTCATCGAAAGCGTACTACCGTTCCGCATTGGCGTTGGTGGCCCTGGAGCGTTATGACGAAGCAGTGGACTCCTGTTCAAGGTGTTTGAGTTTTGACCCGACCAACCAGTCGGTGTCTTCATTGAAGGAAAAGGCGGGGAAGTTGCACGACGCGAAGGTCAAGAAGGAACAGGAAAAACAGGAGAGGCTTAGGGTGGTCGAAGAGGAGAGAAGACGTTTACAGATCGCGTTTAAGGTCCGCGACTTTGTCAACCCAATGTTCGCGCAGCTCACCCGGTGTGGCAGGAAAGGAACCTCGTCGTGGTGCCCAATCCCAACGGGACGCCGGGGATGGACTACAATCCTCACTTCGACGAAGAAGACCCCAATCAAAGCACCCTAATCTTCCCGGTCCACTTCTTGTATCCCCAACACGCAACCTCGGACACGATCCCCGACTTTAACGAGGACGCATCCTTCGGCGAGTACTTGGCTGCAATGTTTCCTCCGGATACGGCACCCCCAATTTGGGATAATGCGAGTGAATACGTCAACGGTCGCCTCTCTATCTACGCCGCAACCAGTAAGAAACGCCTACTGAAGATCGGCAAGAAGATGACGCTCAGGGACGTGATCCAGGAGGTGGGCAAGGACGGAGACGGGCTCGAACTCCAAGGTGGTTGTCTCGCGTTCATAGTCGTACCCCGGGGAGAGGTCGAGACGGACTGGATAGCAGAGTTTAAGAGGAATAAATAAATGACCGTGTTCTCCTGTGGTTTCTGGTACGGTCTCGGATTGATCGGAGTTCGCACTTTACATACGCGTTTCGCTTCTCATAAAGGCCGGGGACGCGACAGAAGGGTGGCAGTCACCTTTCCTCAGAACCGCCACCTCGTCCGCGAGTCTTCGCTATGCCTCCACCACCGCCGCAACCCGCTACACTCGAGGAGGTGTTTGCCATCGTGACTGGTGCCACTTCTCAAGATCCTACCTTGCTGAAGGCGTCCACGGACCAACTGAAACTTATCCTTGAGAGGCCGGGTACCCTGGACTTTCTGCAAGAGATTGCGGCCCAAAAGGCCGTCCCGCCAGTTGTTAGGCAGCAGAGCATCATCCAGGTCAAGAATAACCTGAAGTATTGGAAAGCGAAAAGGTGAGATGCCTATTGACTCGCACCGACTTGGTGGGCTAGACAATTGCATTTGCAGGTTCTTGTCCGACGAACAACGATCTCGCATGCGTACGAGGAGTTGGGTTTTTCTCGACGAAGAGGACGATGTGGTGGGTTTCGTTCAATTTGCACGGCCTTGATCCGTTCACCGAGTCCGATCCAACCAGGTTTTCAACTGCCACAAAGTCATAGTCGGAAAGATATCTCGGAACGACTACCCTGTCCTATGGTAAGTCACCCTCGTCATCCCTTCGCCTATCGGCGGGGTCACGAATCCTTCTAGGCCCTCGTTGATCCCCGATCTCCTCGTCGCCATTAACCAAGGGTTCTCTACATGCTACGGTCCTACCCCCAGTGAAGGGCCTCCCCTCCTACGGTTGAGGAGGAGTCTACAGGTTCTCAATTCCATTCTCAAGGAACTTTACGCGGTTAAAATGCCGTCAGGAACCAAAGCACTCGGAATGGTAAGATAACCCTGGCAATCTTGTCCTACTTCCTCCCACTGATGTTAAAGTAGATACTGGAACAAGGATACACGACCCTGTTCAACTACTACTCAAATATGGCCCCGATACTTACTGCCTCACTGACACCTGGGAGTATTGGGCTCCCCCGTACCTCCGAGGACATCACCATCACTCACTTCGCGTATAAATGCCTAACGAAACTTGCCATCCACGTCTGGCAAAGGGGGACACGCAGTGACTACGCCCCATACAAACCCTGGGTACCCCCAACCACCTTTCAAACACACGGCGCTCACTCACTTGATATATTTCAGCTTGACGAATGCTTTAAAAGCTCGGGGTTTCAAATGCAATCTCTCTACGAACACCGCATCGCGATCACAACGTCGTTGAACTCATCCAACCTCCCCAATACCCCACCAGTTCTCCTGGCCGTCGAAAAAATAACTCGCCACGTGAGGGCTATGGGCAAGTTCTTCCGTAGACTGCAGCAGTTGGAGACGAGGACGTTCGTTCTGCTTCCAATATGCACGGACATCGTGCTATATTATTGGAGCGTGGTTGTCAAGTCGACGGAGGTATCGTCAGAGTTGATCAACGGTGACCCATTACGAGTAACCGCACCCTGGTTTTTGCTAAAATGAGTTACAGACACCCCATATGCCGTTTTTCCGGTTCGAATGCTCGTCCAAGCTATGGTTCTTTTCCGCGAGAGCCTCAAGGAATGGACTCCTGTACGGAGAGATGGCACTGCCAACGAGAATGGTATGCAGTTACATAGACACTTTGTTGAGAAGCTGAACACGTGCGTAGTTTTGTCCAGGGAGTTCGTGGAAGGGGCTGTGCGGTTGTTGGTAACTAGATTTATCCCGCTGACACCGAAAGATCTCGAGAAGTGGGAGATGGATGTCGAGGAGTGGATGAACCAGGAAGAGAACGAGGATGATCACTGGGAGTACGAGCTACGGGTATGTGCACCTTCTCTTATCTGCCGTTTCTAGTTGATCATGCCTTTTGTATAGCCGTGTGCGGAACGTGTGCTGTTAACGTTGTCGACGCAGTACAGAGACTTTGTCACACCAATCCTACAAGCATCCTTCGACAGCGTTGCAGGTGTGTAACCACATGTCTAACTCCAGAGGCTAAGCTCACAAATTTCTAGCTCAATCATCCCTTGAGCTCTCCGCCATTCTCGCCAAGGAAGCCGTTTACTGCTCTATCGGCCGATGCTCGCACTCGTTGAGAAATACAATTCCTTTCCAACAATGCCTGGACCAGTACTTTATCGCGGATGTCCAGAATCCCGACCCGAGGTATGTGGATTGAAAAGGTCCAGTAGCCGCGTGACCGACCACTTCTATCACCATTTAAGGTACAGCATCATAAAGCGTCGCGTCGCGTGGCTCATCGGGAAGTGGGTACGGGACGACTGTGTCCCCGCGAATAATGGACGGATCTGGGAGATCCTCGTCCACCTCCTGCGGGATCAGAGGTCGAGCACGGAGACGGCGGTTCGACTGACCGCTGCCTCTGCCCTACGGATGTGCATAGAAGTACGCATTCTTGTGGTTGTCCAATCTGAATGGGTGAACACTAACTCCCATCGATCAGTCCCTCTCATTTGACATCACGTCGTTTGAACCTTTCATTCCTGGCGTCATACCGCAGCTTTTGAGCCTCGTATCCGGATTGGACACGCTGGAAGGCAAGAAGCGTGTGATCTCGTGTTTGAATAGTGTCATTGGGCGATCTGAGACCAGGGTTCGTGCAAATCTTGAAGCTGTGGTACAGCCATCTGACAAGGCGTAAACCCAGATTGTTCCATTCATGGACGGAATCGCTCAGCAGATCCCGGCACTCTGTAGGTCGCTTGGCACATCGTGTTTCGTTCACCACTCACACGTTCTGCCTCAGGGTCAGATATCGTAGATGATGGGGAAGGAATGTTGCTGAAGACGTTGCTCGTCTGCACCGTAACCTCTTTGGTCGAGGTTTGTACCTCCTCCGCCAGTGAAGGCATCTGCTCAGAGCGTGCGCTGTAGGCATCAAGAGAGGCATCTTATCGCCTAGTCGATCTGGTTTACCCCCTCATTTTAGAATGTTTCGCTCCTCAGGTACCTGATCTCCCGACTTGACTTGACAACGGAAAGAACATGTAACCCACCGACTAACAGGCAGCTACAACACTCGACGAAGGGGGCATCGACCTCTGGCTTGCAGCCGTTCGGAATTCCCCTCCCCTTCCTTCACAACCGCACAAGTACTACGATCTGCTGGAGAAGTTGGTTTCGTCACTCGGCCAGAATTTCGACCTTTTGGGATCGATAACGGAGCTACTCGTGTCGTATTTCGTCTCGAACGCGACGTTTGTCTTACAGGTTTGGATTACGGCTGCCGTTTTTAGGCGGACGCCGCTAGGGTAGCTGACCGAGTCTATTCATCTTTCAGCGATGCGCAGCTCCACTGTTCAGAGCTTACATGCCGCCCTTGGCTCAAAGCATCACGGTCAATTACAAGGGGTTAATCAATTCGATCGCTTTGGCGATTGAGCTTGCGCCTTCCGCGGCTTGGGGCGAGCCGCTGCACGTCTCTGGATTGTTCAGTATGTTGGTGGATGAACTTATAAACGACAAGGTGAACTGTACCTCTCCGTCTCTCAGAGATGGGAAATTGTAACTGACAGATTCTGCAGCTCTCGGCCATCATCCTCACGGAACACATCTTGTTATTTTCCCGGATCGCTGTTGTGGACGTACAGGTGTTCGCGACCCTCGTGGCAGAGACGGCGAAATCGAAAGGCGTACTTGAGGCAAAGACTTGGGAAGTCGTCATGAACCAGTGGTGGAATAGGGTGAGTGTGGTCACAGTTGGATGCAACATTTCAGCCGTGTTGACGGGTGAACCCTAGTTCGACAACATGTCAGAACCGCGGCACAGGAAGTTGGCTGCTATGGGGGTCGCCTGTTTGGTTTCGACAGGGAAGCATGAGGTGTTGGATAGGTTCGCCTTTGAGATTGCGAATATCTGGTTGGACGTGTTGGGTGAGATCAAGGAACAAGAAGGCCAGAAGGAAGACGACAGGTGTGTACTCTAGGTTTTTTATCCTCCCCTTCCGTTTACGGAGAACTGTTGCTATCCGCAGCGGCCTGAGCTTGTTCTGGGATAAGCCGTTCGAGGAACTATACAAGAACGTGGATCAAACGCCAGAATACGAACGCCAGAGGGAGGTGAGTTTCCCGCGTCACGCGGGGTATCTATCCGCATCGTCGTAGAGGAGGGACTCACACCCAACCTCTGCCAGATATTCAACAACGATCCCGTTCGTACGGTCGGGCTCGCGACGTTCATCAAGGGGATGTTGGCCAAGGCTCAGGCTGCTTGCGGTCCTCAGAATTTCAATAACCTCTATGCGTCCAAGATGGATACTACGGTGTCGGACCAGTTGACGAAACTCCTTGGGGCGTGAAGAGAAGGGTGTCCTGGCGCTCCTTCCTCCTTACCGGGGGTTGGGTTTTTACGTGTGAAGCCGCCGCCATGCCTTAGAGTAGGATCTTTGGGATGATATGTATCTGTGATGGGGCGGCTTTTGTTGGCACCAGAACAGAGAACCTGTCACAACGTGGGGGGAGCTTGGAGTAAAACCGCGCGGGTGCCTCTGGCGGTTCGCTCGCTATGAGAGGTAGGATTGCGATACAATACAGAAGGCGTTCTATAGAGCAACATCTGACAGTCCCGCAACTTCAATCACACCACCAACCAAATGCAAACTCCCGGCAACAAGGACATCAACCCCTTCACCCCCTTCTGATTCGATTCCTCTCACGACTCTGATCGCGTGTTCGATGGAAGGCAAGACGTGGACGTTGCCCGTGGGGAATCCGGGTATTAGAGACAACCAGGCGGCCGCGAGTTCGTTTTGGACTTTTACTGGGCTCGTGTCCGCCGTTTCGATCGAACGCGAGGTGAGGTCTACCTCGGGGAGAGCGGTCAGAGACTCATCGTAGGGGGAAGGTAAGACAAACGGGACGCACCTCCTTTGAAATGGCCGTCCGCGTAGGTCACGTTCGTGCAAAATATGGCGGTATCAAAAAACGTGCCCGACGTCTCCTCGCTTCCGTGAAGCTTGAGCCGTTCAGCGGTGTTCTTGAGCATGCTTCCGAGAAAAGATTCTCCCGAACGACCGCTCGTGCAATTGAATATCAGAACCCTTCCACCCGCCTTCCTGCGAGGTTCCGTCAACCTTCGATCTCCCTGCATCGGGTGAATGGATACGGAAGAGGAAACTCACTTTCCCCTCAACCCCGTATCCGGGGCAACAAACCACCTGACAGAGCACTCGAGACTCTCGTGCGTATGGGCTCCATCCAGAAACCACGTAGTCTGAGTATGAGCAGGGTCCTGAACGGTCTGGCACCGTCCTGGCCAACGAGTGTTAGTAAGACCCCGTTTGAAGGACTCTGGTAGAGCCTCGTCAAAAGTGAGGTTAGCTTGAGATCTCAAGAACTCCCGGGAGAGTGCCACGGCCAGCGCGGCATTTTGGGATTGGTGAACTCCGGCGAGTCCTGAAGATCCGCTTCAGTGTTGTTTAGCTAGGGAGGTCACGAGGACCACTCTCACCAAGTTTGATCTCATCCATTTCGGGTATCCGTTCCACCACAGAGAAACTAGATGCCTTGCAAAGGGTGAGATGGAGGTCAGTGTGGCATACCGTCCTAAACCTCACCTTCTTCTCCTCGGCCACCCGCTTCAGGACAGTCATCCCTTCCTCCGGTTGTTCGACGGTCAAGGCTGGTACCCCTTCCTGTCACACATAGTTTAGGACCGGAACAGTTGCCAGAAGGAGCAAATCCACCTTGTAGATACCTGCTTTTTGCCATGCAATCTCCCCTATCGTCTTGCCCAATACAGAAACATGATCAAGGCCCAAGGCGGTGACGCCGGTGACTATTGGCTTTGGCACAATGTTTGTACTGTCGTACGTGCCCCCGACACCGACTTCGAGAATGGTGGCATCAACCTGGCGGAAAGGTCAGCAGATACCCGCGGTCGAAATTTGATGGATACAGACATTCAATGACAAGAACGCGTGGAACGCGACGAGCGTCACCATGCGGAAGTACGCTGGTTTCAGTGAGGTGGATTCCAAAGCTCGCTAGGGCCTAGATGAGTCAGCGAGAACCAAGGGGGAGGTTCAGCCACATCACACCTCTTGGTTCTTCTCTAACCTGTCCCACACTTCGAAGAAGAACGAAGAGAACTGTTCCTCCGACAAAGGTACGGCATTTATCCTGATGCGTTCTCGGACAGCAACAAGGTGGGGCGAAGTGTATAACCCTAACCGAATCGACGGTGGTTTAGAGACTCGACAAGCAAAACACACAGGGTTTCTCACCGACTTTCCACTCCGGTTTTGCTTGACGTAGGATGGAATCCATAAAGGCGGACGTTGAGCCTTTTCCTTTGGTGCCGGTGATGTGTATGACGTTGAGTTTGTTGAGATCACTTGGCTGGGAACCGCAAATCACCAATATATGCGACTCAACAAAAGGGTAAGACTCACGCTATGGCCGATTCTATGCAGATACTCGAGCATCTCCGGAATAGCAAGGTCACTCGCCTTGCCCCCGGACGCGCGCAGAGCCTCGAGGGTAGCGGCATTGCTTTGGAGAGAATTGAGGGCGTCGACTGCTTCGCTGTAGGACCTTGTAGACATGAGCTGGAGGAGAAGGAGGGGTCGTCGGAGAGATAAGGATGGAGGTGGACGGAATGAACGGAGGGCAGTGAACATATCTATCACTTCGGAATCGGAGCCGGGTGGAGGAACGGATTCGGCAGAACGCGATCGGCGCTGGCGGTTCCGTCCTCAACCCTGGTCCTCTCTCTGTCGATAATCAATTTGTAGCCTACGCTCACCCAGTTTGAAGGTATCCTGTCGTGCCACTGAGGACATCACCGAACGGCCTGGCCTTCCTACGCTCAGGATCAGGTCGCCGCCCCCAGGCCTGCGGGTCCTGCTAGCCTGGGGTACATTGTGCGGATGGAAACCTGTCGTATGGGTGAGGTAAAAACCCGGTACTACAATCGAGGCCAGCAGGAGAAACCCTCGATGCGGTGAGGGTTGGCTCCAGCTCGAGGAGAGATACATAGGACGTCAGAGGGTCTGCAGCGTGGCCCTGTGTCCAACGTTTATCATACGGAGCCTCCCAAGCTCCCAGTAACTGTTCCACGTGACGCTAATCACAACACCTCGCGTTTTCCAAACTCCGACAAAGGGTTCAACTCAATCCCACAGTTTTGCTCTCTGTACGAATTGATACGCCCCCTCGATGGCGAACCTCGAAAGGTATTTCCCGGTCGTCAAGACTTCCTCAACCCTCAAGCAAAAGGATACGAAGAAGAGTGCCTCAAGATACGCCCCCTACGAAGCACCCACACCACGCGACGTAAAGAGGTCCGTCGCGTCCACCTGACAGCCCAATTACGTCTAACCTCCCACAGACCGTCCAACGCCGCGCTCAACAAATTCCTGTTATCGACTCTGAAGGATGAGGGTAATCCGATTTCACACTCCAAGAGTGGATTGAGAGCTGGTTTGTCGTCTGGATACCGATTTCCAACGCGCGCGCTCGTTAGGTTGATTCTTGGGAGCAGAACATGTGGAGTCCACCGCAACAGGACACCAAAGGTCTGAATCCAGGATGAACAGAACGCTGTATTTGAAACTTCGACGCGAGAAACTCAAGAATCAAGAAGAGAGACCGGCACCTTCAACCTCATCCAAGATCCAATCTTCAATTTCCAAGCCACCAACGTCAGCAACAAGCTCATCCTCAACCGTATCAAAGGGAGAGGAGCCCCCCAAGACAAAGAAACTTGTCATGGAAGGCGTGCGCGTGTACATAAACGGCTATCTGTGTGACACGACCGACATTGAAATGAAACGCACCGTAACTCTCGCCGGTGGTCAAGTACTGTTCGTACTCATCTCTCCCACCTATCCGTCCGTAATTCAACCGCACTTGCATTTGATACCCAGTCAAACGCCATCCAACGCCACACACATCCTAACTTCACAAGGCCTCAACGGTTCCAAGACCCACAAGCACCTCACCAAGAACTCAAGAAACAAAGTCCACATCGTGAAACCCGAGTGGGTCGTGGACAGCATCAACGTCGGAAAGAGGTTGCCTGAACGGCACTATACGGTTGTTATCAACCACACCATGAATTCTATCGCCACCACGTTCGGAGAACGGCCCTACGAGAGGCCTTTACCACCATCTCCGTAAGGAGAGCGAGCGAGTCAAGGCGCGCAAGAACGAGCTAGATCGCAACTCCAGTTGCAGCGTTCAACGGAACCCCGCCCCGGGACGTCCCGTGTATAGCCTTATCTGTACATCATCAATGTAGAACTGGATCCAATAGATCAAGCTTCAAGCCAGAGACAATGAGCGGATGAAACACTGACCACCCCTCCCAAGGAGGGTATACCCTCATCATACAATTTCATCAGCTGGGACCATCAGAGACCATGAAAGACGCCACAGGGGGTTTTCGGACGGTTTGGAAACGACCAGACAGACGATGAGAAAGACCGGAGATTGCAGGGTGATGTAATATCATGTAACAGATGCACAGCGTTAACGACGGATGAGTAATAGGCACAGGCGGAAGGAGAGAGGGGGAGAGAATGCAGGGGAGAGGGGAGGGCGGGAGAGGTGGCTGTATGTGATTGGGGGTGGGGGTGAGGAAAGGGGCTGCGAAAGCTGTGAAAGGACATGCATGCGGTGTGGGGCGTGAGTTGTCGAGCTTGGTGTTATATGGGAAAAGCGCGGATAGATGTCGGCGAGGGTCGAAAATGGGGTTGGAGGGGCCGTCGACAACGGGGGGAGAACAAACGAATGGGGGGAGAGAAAGGCGAACACAAAATTAGAGTACATAAAATCCCGGCATAAAAAAAATTGTACACGGATGGAATCGCACGAGGAAAAAAGGGGTGACCACAAAAGAGGAAGGAGGACGAAATCATACAACGCTACCGAACGACCTTCTGCACGGCACTGCGTTCGTGAGCGTGGGTTGTTTTGAATCCCAGTTGGCGCATCGCAGCCACAAGATCCGCCTTTTGCAGCGGTTTCGCCAGAGCTGCAGCGAACAGGTTGCTCGCTTCCATCTCTGACCCGCTGTAGGCACTAACGGCTATTATCGGCGTGCTTGCGTTTTTGTTGTTAGTGCTTTTGATGTACCTTGCGGCACCTTCACCATCAACTATAGGCATCTGCAAATCCATGAGGATACAATCGAATTCTAAGGGGGGAAAAGATCAGTCAACGTCCCCAAGTGATGTGCGGACCCTAACGACTCACTGATATCGCCCATCGCAACGCTGATCGCCTCGGATCCGTCCGCCACAACCACCACTCTGCATCCGAGGCGACTCAACAATGTCTCTATGATCTTGGCCGTAATCGGGTTGTCCTCTGCAAGTAGGCAGGTCACAGCTCGATCGTTCGGGTCTGGCCCTCGCTTCAAATCGATCGACGCAACAGAAGAAGGAGGAGTGTTGACCTCAGGGAATGACGAGGTCGCAACAGATGCTGGATAGGACCCTGGCGCCGAGTCGTCCCCGCTGGTAGAAACCGAAGCGGTGCGTAACCGACTGGGCATCGAGTTTCTCCGTATCAGGTCCCCATCTATATGGCTCTGCTTGAACCGTTCGACAGCTCCAAGCTCGGACGGTTTGCGAACATGACTCCCACTTCCCTGTATAGAATTCGTCCTTGATGGGGAGGAGGCGATCGAAGACGTGGAAGTAGCGGGCGAAGGAGGATTTGTAGAATGCCCTTTGGAAGTGTCGATGCTGCTGGTAACCACATTCCCTGGGGGCTTCTTCAACCGTTGCGAGAGGCTTCGTCGGCGGTTTTGAGCCCCCGACTCAACCAAGCCCTGCGAGATCGGACCCATTTGATCCGTCTTGAGCTTCCTAATCACCTCGTCATTGGCCTGCTTCAAAACGGGCAGGTTCTTGAAGCTGAACGTCCCAAAGTCATCGGGGGGTGAAGAAACAGGTTCCCTACCCAACATAAAAGGAACGGGAACAGTGGCGGAAGCGGGGACCGGGGCATCGAGGGTAGATGGGATAGTGCCCGTCTTGTGGATCGCCCCAGCCAACAGAGAGGGCGGTTCCTCGTCGTTGAATATCTGCAGAACGGCCCCGCGGGGATCAAAGTAATCCGTGGATTCGGCGTCGGTGACTTGCGGGATGAACGCGGCTTCGGAACTGGTAACAGCATCCCAACTGATATCGCTGAAGAACGGGTGGTTCTTGACCTCATTGGCGCCATTTGCTCCGAGGCGTTGAGCAGGGTCTAGTGACATCAGACACTCCATGAAGTCGTGTGCCTCGGAAGAAACCTCGACGAATTCTTCGTGCCACTCAATGTGCCCCGAAAGGATGTTTTCGAACACCTTTTCTGGGGCGTCAGCGTGGAAAGGAGGGATACCGTAGAGGAACTCGTAGGTAATGACACCCAAAGCCCACTAATATACGTTCAAGGTCAGTAAATGACGTATCCAAGCAGAAGGATAGGGAAACACACCCAATCAACGGCGGCGTCATCTCCCCTCAACCCCAAGATCGTCTCGGGAGCGAGGTAATCGGGCGTCCCGACGAAACCCTTCTCCGTCGGTGGAGTCCCAGAAGTGAGTGACGGGGTGTTCGTACTCGACGCTAGGGAGCTGGCATGTTGCCTTAACTCGTTCGTCAACTCCGACGCGAAGCTCTGCAACGGGCTGTCGCTCGAGCGATAGTTGCTCGGGTGAGATGCCTGCACGGTCACGGCGCCACCACGGCGGGAGAACAGCCCAGATACAGATTCAGACCCGCTCGACTCGGAGACGTCATCTGTGGGAGCTATGTAAGGCGAGGATGCCACCCTCGGCCCTGATGGTGGGCGAGGGTTAAAATACGAACCTCCAACCTCCGCGGCATGTGACGTATGAGTCATATACGCTGCGTCGATTGATGGTGGTCGTGAATTTGGACTGTACCGAGTCCGATGACGAAGTCCGCGCTCGGGCAGCACATCGCCCTCACGCGTTTGACGACCTAACAGACCAATTCGGCTCAGACCAAAGTCCGTGAGCTTGAGGTGTCCGTGCTGGTCGATGAGGAGGTTATCTGGCTTCAAGTCGCTATGGGCGCAAACGAAGGTAAGTCCGAAACCGTGGATCAAGCTTTTTATGATCAGGCCTACCGGTGAACCACACTCCTTTGATGCAAGTACTCCAGGCCGAGCACGACCTCCGCAATGTAATTCTTGGTCCACTCCTCCGGCAACGAACCCAAACTCTTGATCAATGCCGCGCAATCTCCACCGTTCAAATACTCCATCACGAGGTACAGGTTCTCCTTGCTCTGGAATGTCCAGTACAACTTGGCCACGAATGGGGACTCGGCCTGCTGCATGAGGATCATCCGCTCGGCCTTCACGTTTGTTATCTGGTTCTTCGCAATCATGTCCGCCTTCTTGAGAACCTTGATAGCAAAGTAATCACCGGTTGCCTTCTTCCTGGCCAGGAACACAGATCCGAATGCGCCCTTGCTGATTGGTTTGATAATCTCAAAATCCTTAATCGAAGTCGGGGTGGTCCTCGAAAGAGGCGCAGAAGAAGGGAGACGGGGAGAGAGAGGTTGGCCGTTCGATCCGACCACAGGAGTAGCAATTGGTTGTATCATCGACGGCCTCCTGCAGTGTCCTTTCCTTACCGGAGGGTCTGGTGGCCCCATCATGGGGGAAAGAATAGGGCTGGGATGCATTCCTCCTGAACTGGGCACCAAGGTCTGCTGCGGTGACTTGCTCCACGAGGTTGCAGGCTCAGTCAAGTCGCTCAAAGGTGGGATGTCGTCCGTGTGCAATGAAGCGGTGATCGGAATCGCCAGGGCCAGCGGAGAGGATACCGAGGAAGGAGTAGACGGCCGCGTGGCGTGGATCTGGGTCCAACCCTGTCGGTGCGGTTCGTGCCTTTGACCCACGATCGAGAGAGCAGGAGATGAAGTTCCTGTTGGAGTGGGGTCCGTTGTGGGTCCGTCGGGGGATCGCCTCTCCTTCTTATCTCCGTAACCGTACTCCGACGCTGTGCTCGAGTGGTCACCCTCATCATCCTTCCCGGTCACCGCCCCCACACCGACTCCCACAAAGGCAGGAGGTTCGAGGGAAGCTTCACCTGAAGTTGCCTCGCCCGCTTCGTCGCTCTCGTCGCTTTCACTCTCGCCATCCTCATCCACTTCTCCTAACCCTTCAGTTTCGTCGAGTTCGCTCAAGGCCTCCTCAATCTTGACCTCCCATTCCTGTCTGACCTTCTCCTCGTACCTCATCACGTTCTGCATCCTGATCACATTGTCCACCTTCTGTCTCATCACTCTCTCCACATCATCGGCCAACTGCGTCAAGGCGACATCTTCTATCGTAGGCTTGCTCCACGTCTTCAGTTGGCTGATCTTGCGTTCTGAGCTCGGGGAAAGTAGTCGCTGTCGTTCGATAGGCTCCTTGCTCTCCTCAGGGCGCAAAGCGGGGACCGAGATCTCCAAAGCAACTTGGAGGATATCGTCCAGCTTCTCGAGGAGCAGTCGCTGCATCCTCTTCACGCCCATCTTCTGCATCTTCATCGGACCCCTAAACATTTGCAGAGGTGAACTAGATCCGGATAAACTCTGTGGCGTGAAGATCGGCACGCCGCGATACTCCGGAATCTGGGCAGGGGAAGACCTATCAAGCGAAGTAACGAGGTCGCGTATCGTGTTCCTCAACTCCGTCACCGACTCGTTGCAATCCGCGATCTCTGCCTCCAGTCGATGGACCTCCACGCATGTCTCGTTGTGTTTCTCGAAGAACCATTGGGGCACATTGCACTCGCATATCCTACACAAGATCAGGGATAGGTTGATTGGACGGGCGAGGGGGAATGGTGTCACGGGCTCAGATAGCTTTCGAGTAGCAAAGCCAGCGGCGGGGGTAGAAAGGGGTTCGTCGCCAACTTCGCCAGTTTCCAGTTGGACGGGCGGAGCCGCCGTGTCGATGGGGGAAGGGGTGACAGGTTTGATGACCCACATCGTGTGCGACGGTTGCGCGTCGTCTCGGTCGATCATCAGCATGCCTTTACCCTCCATAGTGCGTATGATTGGATGGTCCCTTTCGTCGTCCGGCTCTACCTGGAGTTTGAATCGAACTTCAACGGTATGAGAATCGTCTTCCTGTAACTGCAGGGTGGCGTCGCGGAAGACATTCCAGTCGGGAGGAGACAACAAATGTGATATCCTGGTTCCTTGGAGTTCCTCAGGATCCGTTCTACATAACCGTCAAACCGGCAGGGGACAACAATGACAATAAAGCCAAAACAAGGAAGGGTGGGGAAAACGTCAGAAAAGCGGCGCCCACACATGATATAAAAAAGATGAGGCGCACCCTACAACGTTCTCCCAAGCATAGTTGATCCACAGGATGTGATCCCCGTCCAGACTAAGCTCCATAACCATATTCTGAGTCTGGGCCTTCTCCGCCTGCAATCTTAGCCTCTCCGTTGCAAGGACGCGCGCCGACTCCGTGGTATCCACAAATTTGGAAGGCGTTCCACCACTATCCCCCTTATCTGCCGGGCCAGGCCTTTGGGGGGTTGTGGCGGTTGAAGACGTCGCAGGTTCTTTGGCGGCTTCGTTCCTCTGTCGCTTGCCGAGACTGGGAGGTCGTGTAATTCTCAACTTGTTATCCTCATCTGTCGAGAGCTTGTAGGGATCCTTGACGCCAGCCAGGGGCTCTCCGTGTTTGCCGCCGGTTGACTCGTATGCAGGTTTCATGACGAAGATTAGCGGCTCGTCCTGTTCCTCCTCCTTCTTCTCGTCGAAATTCCAGAACTGTCTCTCGGCCTCCCACCATTCCACGACGCGACTGAGAGAGGCGATGGACAAGAGGACTTGAACGTACCAATTCCTGCCATGCCAGTCAGGGTGTTCATCCCAAGCGCGACCGATGTTCTGGATCCGCTGAACGAACTGCTCGCAAATCTTGGGCTGTGCGGTGAGTTGATTGACGCTCATCTCTATCACGTCGGTCGCGACGGCGATAATCTCGTAAAGGGTCGACATGATCGGGTCGACAGGGTCGTCGATGAGGATGCGAGAAGACCGCCGATGTTTGAGCTCCTCGTGTGTGGGTCTAGGAAGGGGGGATCGAGAACGGGATGCGGATCTGGAACTCTGCCCGGACCTTGCAGGTCGCACGGGGATGTGTATGCTTCTCGAAAGCCTACGAGAGACGGCAGACCCGCCAGAGTTTGACCAGGCGATCGGAGGGGAGCTTACGCCGGGGGGAGGTTTCTTGGGGCTGGTCGTCGTGTCGGAGGAAGGGGGATTACCGATGTGCTGTCTGTCTTTAGGCAGGGTGTTTTGCCGTCGCAGTGAAGCAGGGCTCGATGAGGTGGATGCTGTGAGCAGACCAGGAGATGAAGACCAGTTGGTCAGCCTTTGAGAATCCTGAGCAGGGGACTCCTCCAGAGACGCACGTTGACGAGAAGCGCCATAACGGGGATACTCGAGCTCAGCTTCGTATCCACCGTCGGAGCTAACATCGGCATCGGCATCGGAACCCGCCAGGGCGCTACGGAGATCGGCAGGTTGGAAGGTGAAGGGCTCCTTGAGGGTATCAGAGCCACGACGAGTGGACACATCGCGGGGCCTCCCACGAAAGTCACGGTCATCCTGGGGCTGATCCACCTCCGAAGTTTCTCTCAGCTTTTCCTCGAAGAAGGCTGTGATGAAGTTGATAACACGCTGGAGCTCCTTGTCGCACTCCTGCTTAGCGTTCTTCAGCCGACGGGTGACATGACGCTTGACAAAGGGCATGGAGACGGTGTCTGAGCGGGAGGTACTGGGCGTGGGCTGGACGGAGTGTTTGATTGGAATCGGGGGGAGGACGGTCTCCGGGGAGAAGACGAGGGGGGACGGGGGCTGTCGACGAGGAGAAGCGGAGTCTGCCATGACGAAGAAGGGGGATAAGATCGATGACAGACGACGAGAAAAAACAATCAGAGGCGTAGCATTCGGAGGATGGGCATAACGGTGAGGGAGGAGGGGAAGGAGGAGGAAGTGGGAGCGAGAACAGTAACCGTTCTGGAGGTGATGGCTGATTCAGATGCCGCCTCAGTTTTCATTTCCATTTTCTTTTATTCCCCCCACCTCTAGAACAGACCTCAACGCCGTCCACGTCTCTATCAACGACCGTCAAAAATAGGAATAAACTCTGAGCTGGCGACCTGGGTTCGGTCTCGTCTCGCTTGATTTGATCCGTATTGTTCCCCCTCAACCGTGTCCACTCAATGCTCGCCCTCTTCCGTCGCGTCTCCCACCTCAGGGTGAACCCTGTTCGCGCATTCTCGACCACACAACCAAATGCTGCGCGCCCCGATTCCATTCAGCAGCTCACAGACCTGGTGGAGGAGACCCAGTCGCGCCTGGAAGAAGAAGCCGAGCATCAGTTCCCTCCATGTGCGTGATTTTCTGCGCGACGTCCAGCCTCTCGGAGAACCAACCGTTCCGCAGCGAGCTTGAGGACATGGGCGGATGGCATGCTCAAGGAATCCCAACTGTACAAGGTTAGCCCGTTCTATGCATGGGGACGGTAACTCACGTCTTCCGGACAGGCTGTCACCCCAGGGACCTTCACGATGAAGGGTCGGACAAAAAAGCCCATCATCCTCAAGCGTCCTTATCTCGGCCCGCCCGCCAAAGAATCCCGTCGTAAGGACGTCTTCCACCAGCTCGGCATAGATCCACTCCGGGAGTCCTTCAACCCTACTCTCCTCTCCAGTTTCGTGACCGATATGGGACGTGTCGTAAGCAGGGCAGACTCCCAGCTCACATGGCGGTCCCAGCGGCGGCTCAGCAAAGCCATCAGGAGGGCTAAGATGATGGGAATCATCCCCCTCCATTCAAGGAAACCGAGACTCTAGAGCCTTAAGCTAGGCCACTTTCGAAACGGCGTAAATTTGTCACGGATTCAGTATGTATGTTTCGGACCCTTCGCACCTCCCGTCAGCATCACGACGCTGACCTGGTGACCAGACCCCCGTTCCTTGCATAGACTTACTGTTTTAGCTGACATCAGTTCTGGTCGGCCGTAATTCCATCATACTGCAAACAAAACACCGTAATGCGTATTTGACCAAGAAATTCAAATTGCGAGATCCCATGGTCAGGTGGAACCGGCCGTATCACGCGAGATGCACCGACCGCAAACTCAGATTGAAAAACGTGCCATTACAATTACTTACAGCTCCGCGAGCAACATCGTCCCAAGGTTTTGGACCACCTGGTCTCCCATCGCCTTTTCCACCGCTTCCTCGAGATGGCGTTTCGGGTCTTGCTTCCCGACATGTCGCGTCTTGAGCTGCTCCGCCGATAGCGTCGATTCCTCCTGAACCGACTTGTTGTATGCTTCCGACAGGGACAACATTGCCTAGTCCACAAAAAGTTCATCAGACCGGAAACTTAAATAGGGGGCTCCGCTCCGACAGACCTTGATCGCCTTCTCGTTGTTTTCCTGGTGTCCCTTGAAGTCCCTTAACCTCAGACCCTCTGTCCAATTTCTCTTGTGCAGATTCATTAACATCGCCTGCTCCAACTCCGTCTTCCTGTAGTTCACGGCGATCGAGTAATAGTGCCTGTTCAGCCCGTGGATCAAGGCCTGGATGCTGGGTTTGTTGATATGTCCGATGTTAGATGTCGTTTGGCGGGGCTCCTGACCGGCGAGGACCGTATGTGGATTAATGAGCCTGAAGGCATCAATGACGACCTTTCCTTTGACCGATTGAATAGGGTCGATCACGACCGCGACCGAACGGGAGGTGAGGGATTCGAATGACTGTTGGGTATTGATATCGACGCTTGACAACCAACAGCCGAATCCTGGGTGGGAGTGATACCACCCAACAACAGATTCAGGCCGTCCGGTTTGCTTTAGCATTTCGAGCATCCTCGTTTGGAAGACGTGATCGACGGATTCGACGGAAACCGTCGTCCCGGATTGAGGCATCGCGAAGACATCGATAACTTGAACGGTGTAGTCGTCCACAAATTCGCCCAGCATGAGGCCCATGACCTCCATTGGCACTCCGGCTCGGCCATGTTTCAACATCTGCAGTCCGCATGAGAACGGATGAGGGAGAATCACCAGGTGGAACGGACCTTCAGGAGAGCGAGCGAAGATATATGTACAACCTCTCCACTGTAAGGAAAAGCGGTCGGGCTCGCGTCTTTCGAGCAAAGAAAACGTAGATCACTGACTTATCGGGCAGGGTGACCTCCGCGCCTCCGTGAGCACCTCCCCTGGCACCGGGGACCTGACCCATCAAGCTTCCAATGTCTCCCGGGTCCATAGTCGAAAGCTGAGGTGCAAATTCGTGCGGTGGAGCGTGGACCGCGTAATCGAGTGGAGAGATGAGAGAGCTGACGCGTTCCGATCTCCGAGGGTGGTTGTTTGGTCTTGTTGTCCAAAGCCTTTGGCGCCACTCGTCAGTGGTAATTATGAGCATTAAAGTTATGGGTGTGCTAAAGCGTACTGTAGGCTACTAGATGAATTATTGTACTGCATACGGTACCTCGGTTCTTCTTCGGTCTCACTCCCGTGTCCCAGCATTACCGTCCCCACCCGCCAATCAAACCCAGGGTGCTCAACGATCAACCCTCTCATGAGACTGCCCAAATCCCCATGGACTAAATTCGCACGCCTCAACCACCTCCTACTGATCATCCACGCGGAGATTCCTTTCGGAGGGAGGATGGGGCCCCCAGCTTTGTTCGTGTCTTTCACCTCCCCCGCCAGCTTCTGTTTGCCTTTGTCCCCGCGTGGGAGAGTTGAGCTAAGGTCGGGGTCGTTCTGCCCGGTTTCGTCCAGGATGTGGAATAGTTTAACCAGTCGAGAGCTTCGCCAACCGAGACCCCGCACGCGAATGACCGCCGACTTTGGTGCTCGTCCGCTAGACCTCTGCTGTAGTTGATCCCTGGAAGTAGAACCGTCCTCGGACTCTTCTGAAGACATGCATTCCAACTGGAAAGCCCCATCGAAAGTTGGGTGAGAATAAGATTCGTTCTTCTCACGGCAGGCACTGCGCAATTCCAACTTCTGGTTGCCTGGTAAGTTCTTCCACGCCGAAATCGCGGGGCGATCAAATCACTCACCGCACGCTTGCGATTAGTCCGCCGGGTCTTGATCATCTTGTTGATCTCCTTCTCCTTCCTCCTCTGCGCGATATTGGCATCGGTTTGGGCCTTGTATTTGCTCCTTAACGTTGCGAACGTCTGGTCAAACACCAGGTCTAGATTATCCGTTATGAAGTCGTCCTGAGGGACGTGCTCGTAAAGTTCTTTGGATCCGATGAGGTCGTTTATAACACGCTTCTTCATTCGTGTATTGTGTTGGGACTGTTTGATGGTCCTCGCCCAAATGAAACGGACGGGTTCATTGTCGGTTAACGGTGCGCCTTCGATGTGGTTTGGAGGAAGGGGACCATCCTCAGTTACAGCCATGAGGCGGTTAAGGTGGGACCGCATTGCGTGCTGCTCAAACAGTACGACAATCAACAACAAACCCAAAGGACCGGATCTCACCCTCCATACCTGAATCGTTAAAAGGCGAGTATCATGGCCGTTGATGCGCTTGTTTGGTCTCGGGGTACCGAGGGGCAGTCCATCATCATCTGGACTCTCATCATCGCCGGAAGGCGGAGAGGCTGTCCTCTTGCGCGTGTACGTCAGGTTTTCATCCACGTCGGCAAGACCGCCCAATGTTTCATTGCCTTGATAAGGGGTGGGATCCGTGGACGACCCCTGGACAAACAAAGGGTGAGGCACATCCTGGTTGGAGAGATGGTCCTGAGGGGGATCCTGGAACGGGGCGGGGTCGTGGGGGGGCGCTGAGTTTTGGGATGCAGCGGGCACAGTTGTCGCTGATTTCAAGTGCCGAATGTACTCCTTGAGTGAATCGATCTCTTCTTGCATCGTGCGTAACCTTCCTTCGTTCTCCTCATGGATCCGAGTGAGTCTGGCCTCCTGTTCTTGCTCCCAGGCGAGCCTCCTGTTCTTCTCCGCTTGGTCGGACTCTTTCCATAGCCGCATGAACTCCCACGCCGTGTTGGCAGGGGCAGGTCGTGGCCTGTGAACTCGTCACCACAACGTGGGCGTGTCAACAAAATGGGGACATACCTCTGAACTGGCGTAGGTTCGACCACTGCAAGCTCTAGCTCGCTCCTGTGAGGGACGAACTCGTATGTCTGCTGTTGCGGCTGCTCATAGTGTAAGTTCGGGTGATGGGGATTGGCGTGAACCCGCTGGTCCTGGTAAACTAGTGCATTGTCGTAGTTTCTCTGTCGGACGACGTTTGGATTCAGCGCATCCGAGAGTTCACTAGTGGGCATTGAAGAAAGGCATGAAAGACGCTGATCGTGGTCTGCGGAAAGAGACGCGCTGGCGCTCCGAGCAGCACCTCCCAGCCACCGCCACCACCATCGCCATGTCCCACGAACAGCAAAACAGGGATTTGTCTCCCCAACGTAAGTCGTGCGCGTTCACCGGGGCCGCGCGAGGGTTATTGAACACGTGTCCAGGGCTGTACTCGAGCAAGGCCAAAGACTTTGTTAATCTCCACGACGAAGTGCAGGAACGTCCCCGTCCCTCACCCACTCCGAACCCCCGGGTTGACATTGGGTCTCATTAGACAGGCCTGAATCTACTAGATTCGCTTGAATCGTTCTTGTCTACGTTCCAAAAGGATTTAGGTGCTGTGTCCGGACAAATATCAGATTTGCAGGACCGGAGTAAACAACTGGATAGCAAACTCAAGAGCCGTCGGGTGAGTCCGTCCGCGGAACCACTCAACGTTAGTTCACTAATCGTGTTTTTGGTATAGAAAATTGAGCGCCCTTTGTCAAGCTTGATTGCAGACATATGCCTTCCCCCATCACTCATAACGACGATTCTGGACACTGACATCACGGACACATGGATCCCTTCTATCGGACAGCTGGAACAACACTTGGATACCCTTCAAGCGAGAGGGCGAGTCAAGGCCGCAAAAGACATGGTAGAACTGATGGCTCAGGTCCAACTTGTTGTACGTTCCCCTACACACACTATCGTAGGCATGTCCCCCCTCACTCTCCATCCAACAAGGCCACCGGAAAGATACGCGCCTTCTTCCTGGCAATTCTAAAACCAATCAAATCGAGCATGACGACGAATATGCAAGTGATCCAGACTTCAGTGCTTCTGAAATACCGGCCTCTGTACACTTTCCTCCAGCGGCGCGCACCGAATGTGGCTCTAGAGTTCCAGAAGTCTTACATCGCAGCTGCGAGAGTCTATTATGAAACAGGGTTCAGGCGGTATACCCGGAGTCTATCCTGGATAAAGGTGAACTCAGAGAAACGCCTTGTGTTCCTCAGCGTAATCATATTTTCCACCCCTTTCAGGCGCGAACGGTCGAGAAAGCTGAGAGTCTCGTAAGTTCCGAGGCAATACCGCCCTTTGACTTGACAAGGTTGGAGCATGCTCGGATTGATGGGCCTGGGGTCGCTCTGGCATACATGGGCGACGATAAGAACCACGTGCGGCTTTCTTCGCGCCAAATCCTCGTTTCGTGCCCTAATGATTCGCGCCCTCCGACAGAAAGCACCAATGGAGTCACTCCTTCGGTCCGCGCTCCTCGTTCTGATGGACAACGCGACCGCAGAATATAAATTCGTCACAATGTTCTTCTCACCTGACACGAGCCTAGCTCCGGTCCGGAAGGAGACCCCAATGTCACCCCCACTCGTACATGGGAGTCAATTGTCCACGGTCCTGGATGATGAGACGGGAACACCCGCAGGAGCGCTCTCGGTGTCGAACTCGACCCCTGTGACCGTGGATACGAACTCAAACCCTGCACCAATTTATTCCTTGGCGCGAGGCACGACACCGCAACCGAATCTGCCAGTGCAGTTGTCCAAGGAGGATCAGGCGGCGCTCAACGCGTCGTGGAAACAAATTACGGATCCTGCGGTGGAGTACACTCAGGTACGCGTGCTTTTACGTGACCTTTGCTCGAATCTGAACGCGGGTTTCCCCATGGCAACAACTCGTGCTAACTCGTACTCCACTGCTCCCCTATTTGCCTGAATGAATTGTTCACCAGACCTTCGTCAAATCATGCATGGAGCCGATCCCCCCGGTCATCCCACTCCTCACCATGATTCGCCTTACGGAGGATGTGGTAAACGAAACTCAACGGCGGGGGTGCGCTCCGCTGGAGACCGTGCTCTTCACCATGAGGTTGCAGATGTGGCCTGCATTCCAGAAGGCCATGTCGGACCATGTAGAACAGCTCAAGAAGTACGCAGATGGCGTATCTGGCTCGTCTGTTGGCGGATTTTTCGGCCGAGGGGTTAGCACGACCGATGCTTCTGTGGCTACCGTAAGCGTTCAACTATCATGACTCCACGAGCTGATCCTCAATCGACGTATCTATTAGATCTGCAATCGATACGTGACGACATTCGAAGCCTTCGTCACGTTGACTGCTCAAGAAGAGGAAACAATGATCTTCTCAAAGTGTGTTGGATGTGGTGTATCAGAGTATGTGGGCTGACACTCCACTTATCTCCAGCTTGCTCCGATTAAGACAAGAATTGTCCAAGCTGATTCTGAAGCACACAGAGAGGATTCAAGATCCAGCTGCGCGGAGCACAACACAGGGAAGGTTGTACGAATTACTCTTGAACGGCTTAAGCGTGAGCGAGTTTGGACTGAGGCTTCTCAACACATCTGACCTGCCACCACGCAGAACGGTTCACGACCGAGCGCTCACCCAAAGGCACAGACCGAGATCGCTTACTGGCGGGAGAGGGAAGAAGGACTCAGAAGACGGATGGCCTCCACGAACCGCGGTGGAAGATGAATCAACCCCCCCCACCTCACTGCTAATCCACGATGTCAATATTCCCTATCATGCTATGATAAATACCATTGTGGTTTTCAATGGAGTGAAGGCAAGATAAACGGGCGGTAAAATTACTGCGAGTTGTACTGTAAAGCAATCGCCTTCGTCTGGAAGGCAACCGTAAGTCCGTGAATTGCGATCATCGTGGTGGTCCCAACTCATCCGCTAGAGGTTCGGAGGCAAAACTGATATCCTATGGGAGAAAGGCCCTGATCAGTCTACCGTATGGAGACGGGTATCAAGGACATACGGGGATTCAGATTTGTTCGAAGGTGACTTTAACGACATCTTCAACGAGCTCCCGTTCATTTTCGGACTCCCAATACCCAACCTATCCAACGCGTCCTTGACTTCCCTAGGAGCACCCGGAACCCTTTTCCTCGGTTTCATCGTTGCGGAAACCGCCCTCCTCGGACCACCACTTCGTACGCTCAACGAGTTATGGGCGGACCCACGATTTACCGAGTTTTGGCGGTCGAAGGTTTTCAATGATGGTGTACGTGGGGTGACCAGGGCTGGATTCGACATGCTGCTTCGCCCTTCGAGTGCATCTCGGAGGTCGGACACCCCTACCCCTCGGTTGAACTTCCCGAGACTTTGGAGGGAGAGGTTGTCGATGTTCATTAGAGTCGGGGTAACCCGAAGCAGAGAATGATTCCTGAAAGCATCTGGGCTGGCTTGCACCTCTAGAGCTGTTCAAAATACTTATTAGTCCCAAGAGGTACCACGCGGTTCATGAGGGCCTTACAATTTTTGAGTGCATACTCCGCTGTCCACTTCTTGGATAGCCTTGCTTGGAGACTTGAAGAATCCAACCCCGTCACCTCCTGGACGTTCGACGAAACAACAAGCTCGGCCAACCACTCTGCGGAGTTGATCCCTTTGCATGGGACACATTCGACACCCTGTTCGAACTCCTGCGCTGTCTGCAGGGGGAGTAAGACCCTAGACATCGAGCCAACTCGTGTCAACAAGCTGGATGGGGAGGGGAAGTCCCCTAAAGCCTGAAGCGTCGCAGTAACTCAGCCATCCACTTGGAGGAAAGCGAGGTGCGACCCACCTGTTCAGCTCCTTCGATGATTGGAGTGCAATCCCATACCTTCCCAAGCGTCAACCACACCCTTGCCAAAACCTCCTGAAGAGCGTTATACCTCTGTGGTTCCCTCTCCCGATACTCCTTCGACGCCTCGTCCAGTGCCAGTAACATTGGGACGCTCGTCAACAAAGCCCTGACGGGTAGGTGTTCGTGTACCGCCACCAGGATATTCAGAATGTGTCCATAGTCTGAAAGAGTTGCCGAGGATGATTCTTCAGATTGTGGTCCAGCAGGGAGCCAGTCTAGGAGGCGTTGCATGCCTGAGGTGTGCCGAGATCCTCGGGTTCCGGCGATCGTCGATCGTCTACTCTGGGGTTCAGAGTGAGACGGAGAGTCTCTGGTAGACTCCTCCGCTCTCCCGTTTCCATTCCCATTTGTCTCGGGTTTCTCCTTTCCCTCCCTCTTCTCATCCTCCTCTCCGTTCTTCTCCGCGTCGTCCGTGACAACCAGCTTATGGGCTGAGTCCATCGGCGTAGGAGGGATTACGTTAATCTCCGCGTCCCGTGCCGGCATAACGAGTGTATTGTGGTCTGCAAGAACGTCGTTCTGCGAAGGCGTTGGCGAAGGCGAGACGCTGTTCTGCGCACCTGTCCCAATACCAAGAGATGCAGCCGTAGCCAGAGCATACGCATACGCATGTAGAGCGTTGAGGAACCTCGTTACTGAGTCGCCGTACATAATCGCTGCCATGGTCTTGGCCTGCCTCGCCGGTCCCTCGGCGATGCTCATCCGTCTTGTTCCATCCGGTCCGTTGTGATCGCCCTTCCTCGGGATCTCAAAGTCGATGTATGACACCAAAGCCCGCGCGTAATCCGCCCGAACAGTATAATCCCCATCACACAGTAGTGTAAGGGTATCCTGCCAAACCTCGGGACTTATCTTGGTCCGCCGAGAGGGGTGTACCCGCTTATGACCATGCTCGGCCTCGTCCTTCTGATTCAACAAGGCCATTGAGATACCCGGCGGTTTCGAGCCATCGATCTCGCCGGTGTGCTTCGCAGACTGTACGTCCGCGGCTTGGACAAGCCCTAGCAGGCCCGCAAGTAAACTCCGGATGGCTTGCGTACGTCCTTTGTTGGAAACTCCGGGCTTGACCCGAGTCTCGACAGCCACAAGTCGACTGATGAGCTCTCCAGCGAGGTCCTGAATTTGGTCTGCGTAGTATACGTGCGTTCCTAGTGAGCTGATGCTCTCGACGAGGGCTGGGAGTAATGGATCCTCCGGATTGACCGCAGTTCTCCGTAGGACGAGACTGATGAGATTGGAAACGACATCGGACGTCGAGATGTTGACAAGGGGAGTGGGAGAAGTGAACACGGTGATGACCATGGAAGTCAGAGCATTATGCATTGGGTGCAAGGTGGAATCCGGGGTCTCCAGTAGTCGCTCAACAAGTCGCGTAGGAACAGCATAACGGTGTTGGTACTGCGCCCATTCCGCTCCGGCCTGAGCCAGCCACCGACAGTGATCGATTTTCCCCCAGTTGTTTGTTTTGTCGAGGCTGTTGAACGCGGCTTGCATGATTAACCCGATTTGAGCTCCATTTGACTGGGTCATCATGGCTCTGAAGATCGAAAGTGCAGAACTGGCGACATCGGATAGGGAGGGGCCCTTTTCGCCGTCTTGGTGGAGGTGCACCGACACTGCGCGCCGTTCATTGATAGGTTGCGTTCGGGGTACATGCGACAGAGGAACTGGAGGGTCCTTCAAGGATGTGGCACTGAGTAACTCATCAGATTACCGAACTTTACGGATCCGTCACTTCTGAAGGCCCTTACATGCGCTCCAGCTCTGGGATGTCAACTTGGAAAATAGTCACCATGAGGGCCATGACGATGGCGGTAACTTGATCTTTGAAGTGATTTCTGCAGTTGAAGAGCGCCTCTGAGGAGGCAACGCCGCTGAGAACGGCCAATCCAACTAAGCGGGTTCTGCGAGGGCCGGAGTCATGTCAAGGATCAGAGATAACCGAGTCAACCGACGCACCTGTTTCGTACTTCGTGATCACCCGACTTTGATTCGATAGCGCTCATGGAGGAAAAAACATCAAGGGTAGACATGTACTCTTTCGACACGGTCTGCTCGACGTTGATAACATGGCCATCGGTGTAAACAAGCCAGGCTGTCAACTTTAATCCAGAAGTTAACGCAGCGCTTGCTATTTTGGAATTAGCGCGCCTAACGTACCACACTCGCAGCCTTGGCCGCCAATTCGAGGTCGGATGGTAATGCGCTGAGCGCGGTGTTCACAGAGGAGATGAGCGCGGCGGAGAGCTGGGAAATGTCTCTCCGGCATTCGTTGACCAAGGACTTGTAGATTGAGAGGGTGATCAAGAGGGACCTATTAAGCACGAGGTGAATGGGCCGGCGGACGGAACGGTTAAGGGGCGGCAGGACATACGCTCTGGCACGGACATTCCCCGCCTGTCCCTTTCGCGCTTCGAGCTTTACTCGTCTGTCAAGCTCTGCGGCGAGTTTCGAGACCTTTCCGGGCTTATTTGAGGCGTAGTAGAGTAGACGGGAGAGCTCTTGGGGGTTCGGGGCCGGATTTGGGATGCAGGGTTGGGGTGGGTAGCAGTCGGAGATCAGTTGGACATGGTTCGGGGTGAAAGGGAGATGCATGGGCGAGCAGAACGGACGACAGAACAGAGACAGTTTGGGAGAATGGGAGGGGGTCTCTAATTACTGGTAAGAGGAAGTCATCAAGATGTAGCGTAGAGTGCGGGAAAGCGCTTCGAAAAACAGGGGCCGAGTTGCCCCCCAATCCCCAGCCATCACTGTCATGGATTTCGACCCAACTACTCACCCACACAGACGATACAACCCTCTGACCGGGGAACACGTCCTGGTCTCACCGCACCGCACCAAGAGACCCTGGCAGGGTCAGACAGAACAACCGCAATCCACCAATCTCCCACGATACGATCCTGATTGTTATCTCTGTCCCGGCAACCTCAGGGCTGGCGGTCACCGGAATGCAGCCTACGAACACACCATGATCTTTGTAAACGATTTTGCTGCAGTGTTACCTCCTCCCGGGCCAACCGCGCCCCCGGAACCTCACCACCTCTTCAAGACGGAACCCGTTCAAGGCGGGTGCGACGTCATCACCTTCCACCCCAGACACGACCTGACGCTCGCTCGGCTCCCTATCCCCGATATCGAGCGCGTCATCGAAGAGTGGTGCGCAGTGTATACTAGGCGAGGTGCGGAGGACGGAATAAATTATGTCCAGATTTTCGAAGTGCGTGTGATCTCAACCGGAATCCGCTCAAGGATCACTTTGCGAATCTACGAGTAGAACAAGGGCCAGCTTATGGGTGGCTCGAACCCTCACCCGCACGGCCAGGTCTGGTCACTCTCAAGTATCCCCTCTGAGCCTGCGAAAGAGATCGCGTCCCAGAGACAGTACGCGTTCCGTACAGACTTGCCCGGGTCTGACGCGCCGAAAGGTCCAAATGGACGACCCAATTTAATCTTGGAGTGCGTTCACTTTGAGGTTGGTGTAAATCGTGATGAGGGACGTGTCGTCTTGAAGAACGACCACTGGGTGGCAGTAGTCCCGTGGTGGGCAGTCTGGCCATATGAAATACTTCGTGTGTATCGATCATCACACAAGAATTCGCTTGCCTCTAATCTCGGCAACAGTCACTCCGTATTGTAGGCACGTTCCCTCCATCCTCCACCTGACTCAGGAGGAGAAAGCTGCTTTCGCAACGATTCTCTCTCAGTTGACGAAGCGATACGACAACCTCTTCTCCTGCTCGTTTGCTTACTCGATGGGCATTCATCAACTCCCCACACCTGCGGCATTCACAGATGCAGATGGAGAATGCGCTGATATTCATTTACACTTGCACTTCTATCCTCCACTGCTGCGTAGCGCCAGCGTGCGGAAATTCCTGGTCGGGTACGTCCTGACATGCCGGCTGTGAACGTCAGAAAACCTGACGATAGATTTAGATACGAAATGCTAGCTGAGCCGCAGAGGGACCTGACGGCAGAACAGGCGGCCAGCAGACTTCGGGGTTGTGAAGAGGAACATTACCTCGACAGTGTTGATACGGGTACTTGAACACCTCCGAAGGGCGATCCGAGGTCCACTCGCCACCACACTCAACATCATAGCGTACCCCTGGAACGTAGAACGTGTGTGTAAAGTATCCACAAGTTGTAAGTCATCTCAGGTTCCACCTGGACATCGTTAAACCCCTCGTAAGTTTACTTGATTAAACTTGCTTGTTCATGAGAATGCACCGCAGGACCCGGGGTCACGTAGCCCCCCCTAGCTCCCCAGGGAGTCAGTACATCGCGTAAGCCGGAAGTCAAAGATATCACTGGTTCAAGGTACGCGATAGACGGCCTGACAAAAAATGTCAGGATGTGGGAAAAGCGTGACTGGATAAATTTCAAGAACGGAGACATCTTCAAGTGCATCACGGCATGGATGAGATGGAGAAGCGGCAAAACAACTATGCAATGGGTGAAGGGCCACAGCGGAACAAAAGTGAACGAAGAAACGGACAGACTGGCCAGCGAAGGGGCCAGGGAACCTGCACCGAAAGACTTCTATCGGACACTAAGCGAAAAGAGGAAGATTCCCCCACGGCAAGGGACGGACGTTGGAATTGTCCAAGCATACGCACAAGCCACATTCGGGCTCAGTCCCACAACCGAGGAAGTGTGGGCGCCGACGAGGCACGGAGACCTCACCAGGAAGACGCGTGATTTTTTATGGGGAAGCACCTGGAACACCTACAAAATAGGTGCCTACTGGAACCTGATCGAGGGGTTCGAGCAGAGAGGAGTCTGCCCACTGTGCGATGAGCAGGAGGATATGGACCATATCCTGACAAGTTGCACTGCCAGACCGCGAACTCTAGCTTGGGAACTGGCGCGAATAGCTTGTGGATGGATCGAAGCGACGACCCCCTCCCACCGAGACTAGGCGACATAATAGGCTGCAGCCCGGCGAGCTACACGAGAGAGGACAAACCCGACAGGGGCAAGAACAGGACGCACACGGTCAATAAAAGGTTAACGTTAATGGTGGACCATGCCCTCACGGATAATGCAAGGTTTGGAAAACGAGTCCTGGATGAGAAGCTAGTAAAAGAAACCTGGAAACGATGCTCGAAAGACGAAGATGAACTGCCAGACGACTGGCAAAGCGCCAAGGGGGTTTTAGTGGGTATCTCAACGCCGCATCCGCAGGGAAGCGACCGGTGAGGGGTAAGCCACACAGTGGCGTGAGCAGCCAGTGCGTAAAGCATTCCATCCGGGTGTCAATCTAATCTCTAGCTGGGTGCAAACTCCGGCACAACCAGTGCTCGCCACTACACCAAAAAAAAATATATATATATATATATCACTGGTTCGATCGGCACGGAATGAAACGCTGCCGATTTGACCGGGAACTCTAATAGAACGTACACCTGATGATAAGCCAGTGCGAGGTGATGAAAAGGGGGGTTTTGTCCGTCGGGCGGTCCCTGAAAAACCTGTCAGAATTGCAGTGCCGGAACACTGGTAGTGTTGAGGCTAGAGTGGGGGAGGCAGATGCCTGACGGTTCTATCCCTTTTTTGTTCGTGTTCAGAAAGGGCGGGGATCCAGTTGGGAAACGATTGGAAGTCGGGGCAGCCCACTGACCTCTCGTATAACTGGGAGCAACATTCGAGAAATTTCGGAGATGAGCATCCGTGGGAAACGATCGCATGAGGCCCTTTCTTCAAACCGCTCGACGTCATCGAACCCAGTTCTGGAAGATCCCGTCTCACGTTCGTTCGTCAGGCACACACCGATTCCCATCCCAATCCAGGTCTTTCAGGGCAAGTTCCATGTCTCAACAGCCAAAGGTCCTTTCTGAGGAGATACTCCCAACGTCTGAGGCAAAGTGAGACCTCGACCGCCCGAGTTACTCTCCGACAACCACGCACAGATGCGTGCTGACCTGTTCTTTCCCCTCGCCTAGGTGGGTGACACTGAAGAAAATCAAATGGCAGGATGATAAGGGAGTGCAGGTTCGGCAAAATTGGTTCCTCGTGGCGGGCTGACCAACCCCGAACTCTCTCCAGCGCGTTTGGGAATCTGCGGAGCGCACCACCAGGAAATCAACCGGGATCGATGGTACTACAGACCTCCCCTCCTACCTCCCGTCTGCTCATCACCGGAGGGCTGTAAAGCTGATTCTCCGGCATTCCGTTCACTACAGCTGTCGCGATCTTTGCGCTAATCCGCTCGAAGACGAGCGCGTTTCCCCTATCTACCATCATAATCGAGCAATACCGGCCGCCCGTTGGAAAGTTTGTCGTTGGTGGGTGTTTCGCCGTTCGCTAAGCATACAGCATCACCGTCTAAACCCTGATGGTCAACCCCACTTCATGGCTGTGTAGAGTTCCCAGCAGGTATGTCTGTCGTGTCTTATGCTCTTATCAGGGTGTTCTGACTGTCATTCAGGGCTCATGGACGAGAACGAGACTCCAGAACGAGCAGCGTTACGGGAGTTGGAGGAAGAAACGGGCTACATCGGCGAGGAGGTCGTCGACGTGTCTGCGATCCTCGCCGCCGATCCAGGTCACACGCCCAACACTACACAGTATGGCTGCGGTTTCTGATTCCGATTTCTCTAGGAATGACGAACGCGACGATGAAACTTGTCACCGTTGCTGTCACTTGCAAGGACCAGCTCGAGACTCCCGAGCAGAAGTTAGATGACGGAGAGTCGATCGCGATTCGCGTTGTGGAACTCGCAAAGCTGAATCAGATTCTGAAAGGTAAATGAACATCAGCACTCCTCGTGGGTTCTGACGATCTGACGCGAAGTTGATTGCAGAATATAGCTCAAAGGTTCGCGAGGTCTCCGTCATGTCGAAGGACGTACCGCTCAGCCTCGCTTTGCAGGATAATTATATCGTAGACGCCAAGCTGGCGAGCTTCGCTAGCGCGTATGACCTGGGACGGAACCCCAAGCTCTAGTAATCGGGCAAGCGCCCTGCAAGTCTTCACGCCTTGACACCTTATCGGAAATGCAGCCCCTGCGTTATTCGTTGGGGAAACGTGTATCGTCGAAATATGGACATTGACGGATCCTTCATCGCGAGCCGCACGGAAGCTTACGAGTTGATTAGTACCCCGCCAAT
>Ga0307516_10000901_pt1 | contig 40815 bp, 38 predicted proteins | sample 19_EM_MG_FD_203310 | JGI IMG/M metagenome (GOLD analysis project Ga0307516, IMG submission 203310) | Populus trichocarpa ectomycorrhiza microbial communities from riparian zone in the Pacific Northwest, United States - 19_EM | ecosystem: Host-associated > Plants > Roots > Unclassified | place... | reverse complement strand
GCCCCCGTTTGTCTCGACGCGGATCACCCACAGCAATGTTCGACACGATCGACTTCCAAACCCTGCGCGGCATCGGCCTGACCCAAGGCCTCGTGGCGCAGATGTTCAACCTTCAAACCGAAGCCGGTGACCGGCTGATGCGCGTTGTCGAGGTGCAGCGCGACCGCTTGCGCCTGCACGACGGCGTGAACGAGCACGTGGCCCAGGTCTGGCCCACGCTTCGCCTGGCCTTGCAGATGCAGGGCGAGGTGCTGGTGGTCGGCGACTGGGTCGCTGCACGCACCGGTGGCGACCTCGGTGATGCGCTCTGGGCCGCGGCCCGCGTGCCGCCGGTCAACCACCTGGTGCGGCGCGACAGCAGCGGCCAGCGCCAGACGCTGGTCAGCAACGTGGACACCGCTTTGCTGGTGATGGGCGCGGGGCAGGACTTCAACCTGCGCCGACTCGATCGCTACCTGGCGCTGGTGCGCCTGGCCGATGTGTCACCGCTGGTCGTGCTGAGCAAGGCCGACTTGTGCACCGACCCAGCGGCGCGCATCGACGCCGTGCGTCGCCACACCAGCGACGGTGTCGACGTGCTGGCGCTGAACGGGCTCGACGCGTCGAGCGCCGATGCGCTGGCGCCCTGGCTGAGCGAAGGCCAGACGCTGGTGCTGCTGGGCTCCAGCGGCGCCGGTAAGAGCACGCTGACCAACCAGTTGACCGGCGCGCTGCAAGACACCGGCGGCGTGCGCCAGGGCGACGAGCACGGTCGCCACACCACGACGGCACGCTCGCTGCACCGCTGCTCGGCGGGTGCTTGCATCATCGACACGCCGGGGTTGCGCGGCCTGCAACTCGATGCCGACGAGGCACAGCTCGACGCCGTGTTCGAAGACATCTCGAGCCTGGCGCCGTTGTGCCGCTTCCGCGATTGCCAGCACCAGGACGAGCCGGGTTGCGCAGTACGCGCGGTTGTACCGGCCGGGCGCCTGCTGAGCTACCACAAGCTGCAACGCGAAGCCCGGCGCCACGAGATGACGGTGTTCGACAGGCACAAGTTGCTCAGCGAATGGAAAACGCGTGGCCGCGAAGCCAGGGCCGTGGGGCGCAGCAAGCGCGGTTAGTCGATTTTTTCATGGTGGCTCACCGACTGAGCCACCCGCTGTCTACACTGTCTTCTGCACTGACTGATCTGCAACGCTCGATAGGGAGGAGAGGGGTGGAGACGTCGCCGCTGGGGCGACCCGTCCACTCTTGGGCTGGGCAGATCAGGGGGTGCGGCGCGGCTTCGTTCGAGGCCGTGCACCGATGGTGATATTCAAGGAGAACACATGACGAAATCAAACCCCTGGATCCGCGGCGCGGCGGCGCTGGCCCTGGTGCTGGCCGGCTCGGCGCAGGCCGACACGTTGGCCAGCGGCTTCATCCCCGCAGAAGGGCGCGTCGACATCGCGTTCGACAACAACAACCAGGTGCTCTACATCAGCGGCGGCGCGCAGGTGCGGCGCTTCGACTTCAACACCAAGAGCTTCCTGTCGCCGCTGGCGCTGGGCGGCTCGACGATGGGCATGGACATCTCGGCGGACGGAAAGAAGCTGGCGGTAGCCAACGCCTCTCGCGGCGCCGACGAGAACTTCGTCGATGTCGTCACGTTGAAGACCGGCAAGACCAAGCGCGTGTCGTTTCCGCTGGCTTTCTATGAGGGCGGTACCTATACGGTGGCGTATGACGCCGATGGCAAGCTGCTGGTCACGAGCCAGTTCGAAGGTTCAGGCTGGACGCCACTGCGCCGCTATGACCCGGTCACCGGGTTGAGCGATCAACTGGGTGAGCTGGCAGTGCCGGCGATGGTCAATCCGAGCGCGACCCACCGCTACGTGGCGATCGCCGAGGGCAACATCTCGAGCGGCCCGTACGGCCGCTATGTGACCGGCGACAGCAGCTACCAGGCCAGCGGCAACATGAACTGGTCACTGTTCGAAATTGCGATCGCGCCCAACGGTGCCCAGATGGCCGTGCCGACCTACGGCGGCACCTACATCAAGGACGCCAAGAAGACCTACCCGGCTGTCGGCGTTTACGCCGGCCAGGCACCGATCGGTGCCGCCTATGCCCCGTCCGGCGAAGTTGTGTACTTCCCGTTCGCGCAGAGCAACTTCGTCGCCGAGTACGACCGCAGGACGATGACCGAGCGTCGCCGCTTCACCGTACCGGGCAACTTCGACTGGCAGGGCAACTGGGCCTTCGGCGAAGGCCGCACCAAGGTGTCGTCCGATGGCCATTTTCTGTTCGTGACGCTGGACAACGGCGTCTTCTACCAGGAGTTGGCACCGGCGAATTGATCGCGTGAGGTACTGAGGAGACTGCGGCCGCAATGACGGCCGCTGAGATCGGCGGCTGCCCTAAAGGCGGGGGCCGCACGACAGGCAGCGAAGACTGCCGCAGGGGAGGAGCTGATGGCGGGTTGGCACGCGCGTGCCAGCCCGCCACTCAGTCTTTCGAACAGGCGTCAGCGGTGCAGCCACCAAGCCGGCTGATCGCTATCAAGGCTTGGCCGGGTGGCTGGACTTCCACTGCTCGACCACCTTCATCGCCGCGTTGACGTGGCCATCCGGGTCCATCGCGGCGTAGGCCAACAGCACCTTGCCTTCCGGGCTGATCACATACGAGATGCGGTTGGCCATGTTGGGCACCACCGCCAGCGTCGCGTCGTACTGCTTGATGATCTTGGCGCCGGGGTCGGCGGCCACCGCGAACTGGTTGCGGCAAGCCTCGACCGAGAACTTCTTCAGTGTCTCGATGTCGTCGTTCGACATGCCGATCACGGTCGCCCCGAGTGCAGCGAACTTGGGTGTCGCCTCGGCGAACTGATGCGCTTCGACCGTGCAGCCGCTGGTGAAGGCCTTGGGGTAGAAGTACAGCACCACCGGCCCCTTCTTCAGCGCGTCGGCGAGCACGAAGCGGTAGGGCTGGCCGCCCAACGCGGCGTCGGCACTGAAGTCAGGGGCGGCCGCGCCGACGGCCAATGCGGCCTGGGCGGAAGGCACGGCCAGGCTGGCCACGCAGAAGGCGGCGGCGCTGAGCGCATGGCCGCGGGCAAAGAAAGCGGTGTTCATCAAGAGGCCTCGTGAGCAGTCAGGGCAAAAAGATCAGGGCTTCGGGCAATCGCAAGCGTCGTTGCCCATGTCCAGGATGATGCGCCAAACACCGCGGGCCTCTTGCCGCCAGACCGAATTGAAACGTGCGACCAGCTTGCCGTTGGGGTCACGCACCGGGCCGCTGCTGAGTGCCAGTTCGCCGGTGGTCATCACCTCGACGTTGTCGGGCTCCCATGAGAACGGCGGTTTCGGGCCGTCGAAGAATTTCTTCCATTGGGCCGTCACTGCGGCTGGCCCGCGCAGCGAACCCTTGGCACCCTGGAACACCGTGTCGGCCGACAGGAACTTGGCGAAGGCCGCGAAGTCGCGGTCGGCCATGGTCTTGGCGAAGGCGCGTTCAGTGTCCGAGACGATCTTGCGCAATTGCTCGGGGTCGGGCGCGCCAGCGGCCACGGTCTGGGCGTGCAAGGGCGCGATCGCGCCGACGACCAGGCTCAGCGCGGCCAGGAATCGGGAAGGGATCAGCATGGCAAGGGCAGGGGCTGTTGAAAGTGCGGCGGTTGTACCAGTTCCCGCCTTCACGCATCAGGGGCCCGACCCCAAGTCCTTCAGGTGGTCTTCGGCCTCTTGCACATCCTTGCCGTACTCGGTGAGATAGCGGTTGCGCTCTTCGCTCGTCCACTCGGCCGCCGAGAACGCGACCAGCGGGTAGTCCTTGGTGCGATAGACGGTGCCGGCCCGGCGCGGCATCAGCGAGCGGTCGGGAAAGGTGTCGGGCTTCAGCAGGAAAGCCTCGACGTCGCGCAGCACCAACGGGAAGGCCGGCTGCATGTCGCGCAACAGCTTGCCGAACAGCTGCAGCTTGAACTCGGTCGGCCCGACGCCCAGCTCGTCGTTGAAGTTCAGCAGAGCCACCGGTCGGCCTTGGGCATCGTCCACGCGACCTGCCACCACATAGCGGCCGGGTTGCAGCACCTGGGCGGGCAGGTACAGGTTCAGCGATCCGGCTTCGACCGCCTCACGCGCCGCGGTGCCCCAGATGGCGGGCGCCGCAGGCGAGTGGATCACGTCGAAAGACGCGTAGCCCGGGTGCTCGCCTGATTGCAGCGCCAGCTCGACGCGAATCAAGCCGTCGAGTTCGGCAAACCCGTCGCGGGCCGGCTGCAAGCGAAAGCTCAGCACGTTGTCGCCAGCGGCGGCGTCGCCGCCACGGCCGTCATCGCTGAACTGCACCGTCACCGGCGCGATGCTCGAGGGGCGCGCTCCGGTGGCGCCTTCATGGGCCATCGCTCGCGGCACCTGCAGCGGCAGCGTGCGGCCTTCGCCATCGATCGCTGCCACGGTGAACAGCACGCTCTCGTCGCCTTGCGAATAGATCCTTTCCTGCGTCGTGCGCAGCGTCAGGCCCTCGATCGCCGGGCCACCGGGTTCGCGCAGTGGCCGCTCGGTCGCCACCGGCTCGAACGGGCGGACTTGGTCCGGGTGCTCGGCCAACGGCCGCGAGTCATGCGGGTAACGCGTGGCCTCGCGGTAGCTGTCGAGCGTGCGGCGGGCGCGCTCGAGGCGTTGCTTCCACAAGTCACGCGCCGCGCTGCGGTCGGGCGCTCGCGTGCTGAGCGCGGGTGCCGCGGTGTGGGCGACGAGGGTGGGCGCGGGCGCAGGGGCGGTGGCGGTCGGCGCCGCGGCGGCCTGTGGCGCATCGCCCCAGGCCCACCACAGCAACACCGCGCCGAGCCCCAGCGCCGCCAGCGCGGCGGCGGTGCGGCGAGGGCGCATCACTTCAGCGTGCGTTGGTTTCCATGTCGGCGCGCACCCGGCTCGTGATGCCGGCCCAGTTGCCACTGTTGTAGTGGTTGTAGCTCTCGCTGCTGTCGCGGAAAGCCACCGTGTGGAAGCCCCACTTCGCCCGCCCACCTTCGTTCTTCGCCGTACCTGTCGTCAGGTCGTTGCAGAACCAGTCGCTCGGGTTGCAGAACGAGCCGTTACCGCTGCCCGAGACACCACCGCTGGAGTGGTAGGCGACGACTTCGTCGTCCTGCCCCGGCAGCACGAACGAATACACCGTGCCGCTGGAGCCGGCGTACATGTTGAACCAGGTCGCCCGGGTCGAGCTGTGGTCGTACATCGCGCGGGCCGTGGTGGTCTTCAGGTCGGCCACCAGCGGCTCGTCGAGCGCCCAGTCGCCGGCGTCGGCCAGCTCGGAGCCGCCAGCCGCGCCGCCGCTGACGTCGACCCACTTGATGTTCCAGCCGGTCTGCGAACTGCCGTTCAGGTTGCCGCACTGGCCCTGGCTGTTCGGGCTGGCGTTCTTGACCATGCGGCTGGTGCCGCCGTACATGGCGAGCGAATAGCCGATCTGCAGATCGCCGGCGCTATGCACGGCGACGTAGCACCAGTTCTGGCCGGTGCAGTAGCAGTCGAGCGCGTCGCGCACGAGGTAGTTCTGATCCGAGACGTGGTTGTAGCCGTCCCAGTTGACCGACTTCTTGTTGACGCCGGCGTTGGCGGTGGCCGGTCCCCAGTAGCTGAAGTCGGCATGGTTGCCGAGTTGGCCGCCGCCGGTGCGGCCGTTGATCCACAAAGAGTAGTTCGTCGCATGGGCCAGGGCGAGGAGCCCCGCTGCGAACAACACGAACCACGACACCCCACGCACGATGCGCTTAGCCATGACCGTCTCCTGCAGTAGTTTTTAGAAAATAGCACGCTCGTTCGAAAACGTGCACGCACACTATGCGACTGAGCAGAAGCGGGGGAAACCGGGGAATTCCCCGAACGCAAAACGGGGGTGTCGGGCTCGCCGATTGCCATGCGCGGGTGCACGCGCCGCCCGCACGGGCGACGCCCACGCGCGGTGGCCGGCGCGGTGAGCGGGCCAACGAAAAAGGCCGTCCGAAGACGGCCTTTCGTGCAGGCCGCGAATGGCTCGCGACCGGGGCGCAACGCTGTGGCTATTGCAGCTTCAGCGTGTCCTTCAGGAACAGGACGGTGGCGTAGAACTGGTAGTCCGCGTTCTCCTTGCGCTGGAATCCGTGGCCTTCGTTTTCGGCCCGCAGGTACCACACCGGTGTGCCGTTGGCACGAGCGCTCTTCACGATCTGCTCGGCTTCGGTGTAGGGCACGCGCGGGTCGTTTCGGCCCTGGATGACGAACAGCGGCTTCTTGATCCGCTCGGCGTTGGTCAGCGGCGAAATCTTCTCGAGGAAGGTCTTCATCGCCGGGTCGCGCTCGTCGCCGTACTCGACGCGACGCAGGTCGCGCCGATAGCTCTCGGTGTTGTTCAGGAAGGTCACGAAGTGCGAGATGCCGACGACGTCGATCGAGCCGGCGATGCGGTCGGCGTAGTTGGTCGACACCGCCAGGCTCATATAGCCGCCATAGCTGCCGCCAACCACCACGATGCGTGACGCATCGAGGTTAGGCTGCGTGGCGATCCAGTCGATCAGCGCGCCGATGTCCTTCACCGAGTCTTCGCGCTGCATGCCGTTGTCCAGCGCCAGGAAGGTCTTGCCGTAGCCGGTCGACCCCCGCACGTTGGGCTGGATCATCGCGATGCCCATCTCCTCGACGAAGTAGTTGTTGCGGTTCAGGAAGCCGAACTGCGCCTGGCCTTCGGGGCCGCCGTGGATGTTGATCAGCACCGGCCGCTTGCCGGTGAAGCGAGCGGGCGGCTGCGTCAGCAGGCCCGAGATCGTGCGGCCGTCGAAGCTCTTCCAGCGAACCAGCTGTTGAGGCGCGAAGCGGGTGGGATCGACCCCTGCAGGCGCGTAGGCGCGGGTCCACTGCTGGACTTGGCCGCTGGCGGGGTCGAGGCTGTAGATCTGGCTCGGGCCGGCCGAGCTGTTCAGGCCAAAGGCCAGCTCGCCGCGCTGGGGGTGGAAGTGCATGCCGCCCACATTGCCGGCCGGCAGCGTGGGCACGCGCACCTCCTTCAGGCTGCGCGTGTCGATCAGGTGCAGCTTGCCCTGGCCGTCTTCGTTGATGTTCAGCGCGGCCAGGCGGCCGTCTTCCGACAGGTTGACGCCGGCCACGTCCCAAGGGATGTTGCCGGTCACGCGGGTGATCTTGTGCTTGGCCAGGTCGACGCGCTGCATCTCGTTGAACTCGCCGGCGCGGTCGCTGGTGAAGAACAAGCCCTTGTTGTCGCGCGAGAAGCCCGCGGCCAGGTGCGTTGCACGGGTCTTGCTGCCGGGGGCCGGCAGCAACTGGCGGCGCTTGCCGCTGGCCAGGTCGAGCAGCCAGACCTGCGATTCGTTGGCCGAGATGTAGTTGGTCAGTGCAACCTGCTTGTTATCCCACGAGACGCTGGCGGCGTTCCAGCCGCCGCCGGGCAGTTCGGTGACCTTGCGGCGTGCCTCGGGGTTGAGCGGGTCCATCACCCACAGCGTGGTGTTGATGGTCGCGCGGGCGCCGCCGGTGGCGGTGCGGTCCAGCGGCACCGAGGTGTACAGCAGCCGGCTGGCCACGCCACGCTTTTCATGCAGCCAGGTTTCGAAGTTGTGGCGCTGGTCCGGGTCGGTCAGCAGCGTGGCCTCGCGCGTGTCCAGCGCCATGCGGTAGAGCTGGTTCACCTCGTTGCCGCCGGCCGCGCGCTCGAACACGATGTACTTGCCTTCGAGCGGCTCGTACTGCGCACTGGTCACCGGGTCGGCGAAGTCGGTCAGCTTCTCCGGCTCGGCCAGTGGGCTGGCCACGCGGAACAACTGCGGCGTGCTGCCGCCAGCCGGCCGGTGGGTGACCAGCATTTCGCGCTTGCCCGGGTGCCAGTCGACGAAGCCATGGCCGCGGAAGTCGGTGTACTTGTCGACCGCTTGCACCAGGCTGCGCGGTACGGGCGGGATGCCTTCGACGTGCAGGTTGGCGTTGGGTGCCAGCGTGTCGACGGCGGGGGCGGCTGGCGCCGGTGCCGGGGCAGGCGCTGGGGCCGGTGTCGGCGCAGGAGCCGTGGCAGCAGGTGGTGGGGGGCTGGCGCAGGCCGCCAGCGTCAGCGCGATGGCGGTGGCCAGCGCGGCCAGTTGGCCAGTCGGGCGGGAAAGCAGGGCAGGGGTCGTCATGTCGATGCTCGTGTCGTCACTTCGGTGCTCGTCGAACGCGCGGTGGCGTCATTCGTGAGGGGTAGTCGCCGGCCGCGGTGGCGCCAGCGCCGGGCGACTTTAACTGCGAGACGGCACACCGGCCGGTGGCCGCCAGCCTCTAACATCCCCGTTTTGCCACCTGCCTGATTGCCATGGCCGCTGCCAGCCTGCTTGCCCTTTTCGACGACATCGCCACGGTGCTGGATGACATTGCGCTGCTCACCAAGGTGGCGGCGCAGAAGACCGCCGGCGTGCTGGGCGACGACCTGGCGCTCAACGCGCAGCAGGTGACCGGTGTGACGGCCGACCGCGAGTTGCCAGTGGTGTGGGCGGTGGCCAAGGGCTCGCTCGTCAACAAGGCGATCCTGGTGCCTGCGGCGCTGGCCATCAGCGCGATAGCGCCCTGGCTGATCACGCCGCTGTTGATGGTGGGTGGCGCCTACCTCTGCTTCGAAGGTGCCGAGAAGCTGGCCCATCGCATGCTGCACAGCGCGGCCGAAGGGCTGGCCGAGCACACCGAGCTGACCCAGGCGCTGCTGGCCGGTGAAGCCGATCTGGTGGCGTTCGAGAAAGACAAGATCAAGGGCGCGATACGCACCGATTTCGTGCTGTCGGCCGAGATCATTGCGATCACGCTCGGCAGCGTGGCCGGCAAGGCGCTCCTCACCCAGGCCAGCGTGCTGGCGCTGGTGGCGGTGGTGATGACGATCGGCGTCTACGGCATCGTCGCCGGCATCGTGAAGCTGGACGACGCCGGCCTGGCGCTGAGCAAGCGCCCAGGCGCCTTGTCGCAACGCGTGGGTGCGGTGCTGTTGGCAGCAGCGCCCAAGCTGATGCGGGTGCTGGCGGTGGTGGGCACCGCGGCGATGTTCCTGGTCGGTGGCAGCATCCTGGTCCACGGGTTTCCGGCCCTGCACCACCTGATCGAGTCGGCCTCCGCGGCGCTGCCGTCGGCAGGCTGGCTGGTGGGGGCACTGGCTGACGCGCTGACCGGCGTTGTGGCCGGCTTCGTGGTGGTGGCGTGCGTGCTGGCGCTGGGCGCGGTACGACGCCGCTTGTCGGACAAAAGCTGACACGAGGTCACGCTTGGCGCCGACAGACCGGATCGGCGTCCGTCCGCTGTCAACCGCGACCCCGGTGTCTAGAGTTAAGTCCATACACCCGGAACATCCAGGTGCCTGTGGAGACCCAAAATGGACATCTGCATCGAAACCGCACCGTCAGCCCAACAGCGTTACGAGCTGCGGTTCCAATCCCTGTTCAACCAGGGTCGCTCGATGGTGTTTCCCTGCAATGAGCAAGGCCTGGTCGACATCGACTCGCTGAGCGAACGGGCACGTGAGAATTACCTCTACGCCCGAGCCGTGATCGGCTTCGAGTACGCCACGCCGGCGGTCACGCCGGACTACTCGCACTGACACCCAGCGGCCGGCGGTCTTCGCCGGCCTGACGTTCCGCTGGGCAGGAGGCCCGCGGTACCGATACAGGGGATGGCCGTGAGGCCGCCTGGCCCTCCACACTGCCGCGTCGTTCACTGGTTACAAAACCGGGGGCGTCGAACATCGCATCCGCCACGACACGCGGAAGCAGGGCAGCTATGGAGGGACACCATGCTGATTTGCGACAAGCTCGTCTTCATCGAGCTTCAGAAAACCGGCTCGACCCACATCAAGCAGTTGCTGCGTGAGCTGGTGGGCGGGGTCAACGACGGCAAGCACAACACGCCCGACGAGCGGATGCTGCAATGCGGCAAGCCCTTTGTCGGCTCGGTGCGCAACCCTTGGCTGTGGTACCTGTCGCTCTGGTCGTACGGCTGCCAAAACAAAGGCGAGCTCTTTGAGCGTTTGACCAACGAAAAGCGCTGGAAGCGCCTGGGCGACAAATCCATGGCCCGGCGTGAGCGCGAAACAACGGCGTCCGCCACCATGGCAGCCGATGGCGACGACGCCAGCGCGCGCCGCCTGCCGATGCACTGGAACGCCGAACGCGCGAAATACTGGTACGCCGACCCCGACAACGCGGAGGCCTTTCGCGAGTGGATGCAGGCCGTGCTGGGCCGCCGCGTGCTCCGGCACATGCTGATGGCGGGCTACGGCAAGTCGCCGATCGGCAAGGCCGGCGGCCTGATGACCTACCGCTACTTCAACCTGTTCGTCAAAGGCTCCGAAGCCGCTGGCCCGACGATGAACAACCTGTTGTCGCTGCGGCTGCTGGACCGTGCGAACTGCATCGTCAGCCACTTCATCCGCAACGAGTCGCTGGCCGACGACTTTGTCCAGATGCTCCAGTCTTGCGGCATCGACCTGTCGGACCCACAGCGTGAGAGCGTGATGTCGGCACGCAAGGTCAACACGTCGACCCGGCCGCACGGGCCGAGTTACTACTACGACGAGGCCAGCATCAAGCTGGTGGCGCGGCGAGAGCGCTTCATCATCGAGAAGTTCGGCTACGGCTCGGCCAAGCCCCGCCTGGACACGGCCACGCTTGCGGCGGCGACTGCTCCGGTGCCGAGTGCGTCCGCTCAGATCTCGGTCGGTGCCCGTTTGATTGCCGAAGCGGCGGCCGCGCGCCAGCGGCGCAAGCAGCAGAAGGCGCAACGCGAAGCGGTGATGGGCGCTTAGTTCCGGTGCACCGGGTCGCGGGCGGCCATGCCGGCGGTCAGGCGCTCAGCTGCAGGTGGTGCGCGGTGGCGTAGCGCTGCACCTCGGCGCGATTTTCGAAGCGCTCGTCGAGCGTAGACGGGTTCTGCCGTTCGCCTTCACCAGGTGAGGGCTCGGCCAACGTGGGGTCGACGCCGAGGAAGGCCAGCATCTCATCGCGCCGGGCATCGATGGTCTCGGTGGAGACTTCGAACAAGGCATGCCCGGCCACCCGCCGCGTGATCGATGCATAACGACCTTCCAGCTTCTTGCAGTACATCTCGAAGACATGGGGGTCGAACTGGATCCGTGTCGTCGCCTGTTCGGCCACGCCCGCGGCGGCGCGCTTCTTCTTGCCCTTGTTGCTCCATTCGCCGGTGAGCTTGGCGATCTGCAGCGACGACCATTGCGCCAGGACGTTTTCGCGGCAGCAGGATCACCCGCCAGGATGCGTCATTCACCAGGTGGTCGATCACGCGCGGATCGTGGTGAAGCATCATCTTGAAGCCGAACACCGGCTTGGCATCGGCCCGGCGCGACCAGCTTTCGGACAGCTCTTCCAGGTACACCAGCGGCTCTGTCGCCAGCTTGGTCATCATCTGCTCGGACAGCAGGCCCAGCCGGCGCAGGGCGCCGCCATGGGCATTGAAGATCTCGCCGAGGCACGCCACATGCGGATGGGCTTCCAGCGCCTGCACCAAGTGCGAGCTGCCCGATCGCGGGGTGGACAAGATCACATAACGCTGGCGCGCAGGCACTTCCATGGCGGTTCACCGGCTATCCCTCGATGCCAGGGTGCGCCCGGGAACCATTCGCCGGCTCCCGCGCGCCCCTGTGTCTGGATGCAATCGTAGGCGCCTGGGCCGCCGGCCCATACCCCTAGTGCAGTGTTCGACGCTATGCGGAACATAAAACCGCGCCTTTGGCCGCCTGGCGTCGTTGCAAAGCCTCGCGATGCCACCGGGCATCGCTGTGGTTTGCGCCTAGCCACGACCAAATTCATCGGTTTTCTTAAGTTCCGCCTAGCATCAAACACTGCACCAGCGTGGCACTGGGGTTGTCACGTAGAGGCGGCTGGCTCAGCGCTGCCGTAACGCGCCATCAGCGCGTGGCGACGCGGCGGGTGCAGGTTGGCACGCGTGAGATCACCGCCGTAGTGCGCCAGCACCTTGGGGTCCATCACGCGGAACCACAGCCACGGCACATAGGCTAGCAGCAGCATGGCCGGGTAGCCCGAAGGCAATTGCGGGCTCTCGGCGAAGTGGCGCAGGGCTTGGTAGCGCCGGCCCGGGTGGGCATGGTGGTCGCTGTGACGCTGCAGCTGGTACAGGAACAGGTTCGACAGCACGTGGCTGGTGTTCCATGAATGGGTCACGTCACAGGGTTCACGCCGGCCGTCTGGCCGCAGGGCACGCAGCAGGCCGTAGTGCTCGATGTAGTTCACCACCTCGAGCAGCGAAGCGCCGTAGAAGGCCTGCACCACCAGGAACACCAGCACCTTGGGACCGAATGCCAGCCCCAGTGCGCCGAAGAGCACGATGGTCATGGCCCACGCCTGCAGCACCTCGTTGCGCCAGTGCCAGGTGGGCCGCCCATGCGCCGCCAGGCTCGTGGTCTCGATGTGCCAGGCCGAACGCACGCTGCCGATCATCGTGCGTGGCAAGAAGGCCCAGAAGCTTTCGCCCATCCGCGCGCTTGCCGGGTCTTCTGGCGTCGCCACCCGCAGGTGATGGCCGCGGTTGTGCTCGATATAAAAATGCCCGTAGGCCACTGGCGCCAGCGTGATGCGCGACAGCCAGCGCTCCCAGCGCGGAAGCTTGTGGCCCAGTTCATGCGCGGTGTTGATCGCCACTCCGTTGATACCGCCGACCGTGAGCACCAGCCCCAGCCAACCGGTGGCCGACAGCGGCATCGAGGCGGCGAGCGCGCAGCCGATGATGGTGGCCGCAAACTGGAACGGGATGAAGGTGACGACGATTGCGCGGTAGTAGTTGTCGGCTTCGAGCGCCGCGGTGCTGCCGTCCGGTGGATTGCGGCCGTCCGGCCCCAGCAGCGCGTCGACCAGCGGGATGAGGATGTACATCACCGCGGGCAGCATCCAGAGCCAGAACTCGGCCCCGCTGCGCCAGAAGTTCAGCAGGTTCCAGGCGGCGCCGAGGGCGAAGAACGGACTCAGCAGCCACAGGTAGCGGTGCGGATCGCGCCAGGGCCGGGCGCCCGCGGGTGAGGGCGTGGGCACCGGCGACAGCGTGTTCTCGCTCATGCCGGGATGGTCGCGCGCACGGCGGGTGGGGTCAATGCAAATCCACGCTGCCGAATTGGGTGGCCCGGGTCACGCGCGGTGCGTTTTGGGCCGTATATGAATATTCATGCCCTGGCGCTGTGTCGATTTGTAGCGAAGAGGGCTGAGGCGACACGCGATATTCCCGATCGGCAAAGGGCGCCACATTGGTAGATAAGGGCAGACGATCTGGCGAGAAAGTGGTTACATCCTCTGATTGACGCTTGGTGGACGGCACGGAAGCATGTGGATTGAGAAAAGCGCTCCTTGGGAGCATTCCAATGTCAACCCGCTCAGAAAGTTCGCCAATGAGAAATATCCCCATCGGTTTCGACGCAAGGTATTGGGCAGGCGCTGCAGTATTTCTGAGCGCATTCGCCGCCCAGGCCGCGGTCACCCTGAGTGCCGACGGGGTCGGCAATACCTATGAACTGATCGAATCCAAGAAATTCGGGATCGAGGTGCCGGATTGCAAGCACAACGTCCGGCACGTTCGAGAGACGCTCGACAGCGAATTGAAGAAGTACGTCTTTGCCTTCGACATCCACCGTGACCTCGACGACGACCGGTGCACCGCCACCGACCGGCAGCGCGTGGAGATCAAGACATCACCCGAAGGCTCGCCCACCCAGCAGCACACGCGAGGCGAAACGGCTCATTACCGGTGGAAATTCAAACTGCCCAGCGGTTTCCAGCCGTCGCCCAGTTTCACGCACATCCACCAGGTCAAGGCCTACGGCGGTGACGACAGCGATTCGCCGATTTTGACGCTCACACCACGCTTCGGAAACCCCAGCAAGTTGCAGGTCATCTACACGGGGTCGTCCAATAGTGGGGTTAAGGCCGAGGTCAACCTGGCGCCGTTCATCAATACCTGGGTGGAGGCCTATGTCCGAATCCTGAACGACGACAACGGCAGCATCCAGGTGAATCTGCGCCGACTCAGCGATGGCGCTTCGCTGTTGTCGTGGAAAAGCGGCACCTTGGATACCTGGCGAACGGGCGCCTCCTACAACCGGGGCAAATGGGGCATTTACCGCAGCCTGGACAATATTTCATACCTGCGTGACGAGACCGTCTTGTTTGCCGACTGGTGCGTGACTGAAACGGCCAAGAAGGATTGCCCGAGCGACATCAAGAAGTAATTGCGCTTGGTCGCTGGCATCGGCCGGACTGATCAGGCCGGGGGCCCGGGCGTGGTGATCGACGCAGGGTCTCGGGCATCATGCGCGGCATGGTTGCCGTGCCCCACCACCACTGCCGCGTGCTCGGCTCGCCCTGGCAAGGCGTGCATGGCACCTGGATCGACAGTGCGCGCCACTATGGGCGGCACTGGCATGCCACCTTCGGGCTGGGTGTGGTCGAGCAGGGCGCGCAGCGCTCGGCCAGCGGGCAAGGCGATGTCGAGGCTTTCGCCGGTGACCTGATCACCACCAACCCCGGCGAGGTGCACGATGGCCGGCCGTTGGGCACGGACTCGCGCCGCTGGCGCATGGTCTATCTGGAGCCGCAGGTCGTCCGGTCGATGGTCGAGGTGCCGGCCGGCCTGGCGCTGACCCGGCCGGTGGTGCACGACGTCCGTCTGGGCCAGGCCCTGCGCCAGTTGCTGGACCGGCTGGAGCACTGGAACGCCGGCGCCGCCACGAGCGCCGATGCGCTGGCTTGCGACGAAGCGCTGGCCCACACCTGCGGCCTGCTGCTGCAGGGCCATGCGACCGCTGCCCTCTTGGAAGGCGGGAGTGCTGGCATCGCCGCCGCCCGGATGCTGACCGTGCGCGACAGGTTGGGCGACGACCCGCTGGACGTGCCCAGCCTGGACCAACTGGCCACGCTCGCCGAGCTGAGCAAGTTCCAGCTGTTGCGGCAGTTCCAGAAGGTCTTTGGCCTGACGCCATTCGCGTGGCTGCTGCAGCAGCGTGCCGAGCGGGCGCGGGCCCTGATCCGCGATGGTGCCGGCTTGGCCAGCGCGGCGGCGGCCTGCGGTTTTGCCGACCAGAGCCACATGACGCGCACCTTCGCCCGCCACTTCGGCTTCACGCCCGGCGCCTGGCAGCAGGCGATGACGCGCTAGCCCTCGACCGCGGCTGCAACCACGTTCAAGACCGCTGCGCATGGCGTCGCGAGACTGCGGACCCTGGAATGTCTTCCCGAGGTCTTGCATGTCCGTACCGTCCGAATCGCTCGCGTCCCGCGAGTCCCGAGAGTCTGTCAAGGGCCAGTGGCTGTGCAGTCTGGCCATGGTGGTCGTCGGCAGCACCGTCGTCGCCAGCCAGCTGATCGGCCAGAGCGTCGAGCCCTTCCTGGCCACCGCCTTGAGGCACGCGGCAGCGCTGCCGGTGTTCCTGCTGCTGATGTACTGGACCGGGGCCCGCTGGCCCCGCGTCGGTTGGCGCGACGGAGCGCTGTTGCTGCTGCAGGCGGCGGCCGGCAGCGTGGGCTACACGGTGCTGTTGATCGAGGGCGTCAAGCGCTGTGGCGCGGCCGATGCGGGCATCGTTGCCGGCACCTTGCCGGCGGTGTCGGCGCTGGTGTCGGTGCTGTTCCTCGGCGAGCGGCCGGGTTGGCGTCTGGCGGCTTCGGTGGTGCTGGCCACTGTCGGCGTGATGGTGGTCGCCGTCGCGCCGGATGCGGCTGGCGCCGCCTCGCCCGAGCGCTGGCAAGGCATCGCGCTGGTGCTGGCGGCCATCGGTTGCGAGGCGCTGTTCATCCTCGCCAACAAGCGCCTGACCACGCCGGTGCCGGCGCTGGCACTGTCGACGCTGATGAGCGTCGGCGGTCTCGTGCTGTCGGTGATCCCGGCGGCACTGATGTTCGGCTCGTCGCCGTCGATGCTGGACACCCGTGCGCTCAGCGCCATCGCCTACTACGCCTTGGTACCAACTGTCGGCGGCTTCCTGCTCTGGTACGCCGGCAGCGCGCGCACCAGCGGCACGCGGGCTTCGCTGGCCACGGCCTGGCTGCCGGTGTCCGCCTTGCTGCTGTCGGCTCTGTGGCTGGGCGAGCCGATCCGACTGGCCCAGTGGGCGGGCCTCGGCTGCGTGTTGATTGCCGTGGTGCTGGCGGTGCCGGCCGCAAAGCCACGCGGCAAACCGCGGCTTGACCCTCACGCCGCGTGAGGGTTGATACTGCGCGGATCCTTGCTCAACCGAAGAGGTGTGCGCTTGCTGAAAGTGGGAGAGTTGGCCCGGCGCAGCGGGCTCACCGTGCGCACGCTGCACCACTACGACAGCATCGGCCTGCTGCAGCCCTCGGCCCGGTCCGGCTCGGGCTACCGCCTGTACGACGACCAGGACGTGGCGCGGCTGCACGGCATCCAGACGCTGCGTGGCATGGGGCTGGCGCTGGCCGAGATTGCTTCGCTGCTCGACGCCGGCCAAGGCAGGCCGCTGCCGGCGCTGATTGCGCGCCAGATCGCCGCGATCGACGAGCAGATCGAGCGCAGCCAGCAATTGCGCTCGAAGCTGACGCTGATGCATTCGCTGCTGGCCACCGGCAGCCAACCGGGGCTCGACGACTGGCTGGGTGGCCTGTCGCTGATGAACGCCTGTGCGCAGTACTTCAGCGCCGACGAGATCAAACGTCTGTTCGAAGACTGGGCACGCACCGAGGCCGAGTGGCCGCCGCTGGTGGCCGACGTGAAGGCCGCGATGCAGGCGGGCGTGCCCACCGATGCGCTCGAGCTGCAGCCGCTGGCGCGCCGCTGGATGGACCTGACGATGCGCTGGATGCGCGGTGACACCCGGCTGCTGGAGCGCTGGCGCCAGATGCTGGAAGAGCAGCCGGTCACCAACGCCAACAAGGCCGGCATCGACCGCGCCACGCTGCACTACATCGACCAGGCCATCCAGTTGCGCCTGGCCACCTTGGGCAAGTACCTGTCGGCAGACGACCTGGATCGGCTCGACAAATCGATGCAGCCTGACTGGCTGGCGCTAACCGAACAAGTCCGCGCATTGATGCGGGCCGGCATACCGCCCGAAGACTCCGCCGCCCAGCCGGTGATCGACGACTGGCACCGACTGCTCGCGCGCCTGACCCGCAACGACCCGGCGCTGTGCATGCGGCTGATGACGGCCCATGCCAACGAGCCGCTGCTGCGCGCCGGTGCAGTGCTGCCGGCCGAGGTGCGCGAGTTCATCAACCGGGCGCTTGAGGCGAGTGCCGTGCTTGACCCTCACGCTGCGTGAGGCCACACAGTGCGGCGTCGAACCATGACGAAGGAGCACGAACGATGAACACCCCGAACGCCAACATCATCCACAGTGGTGAGCCCAGCCGCACCGCCTTGCGCGTGGCGACGCTGCGTGCCGTCCATGCCTTGCTCGACGAGCCGATCGTGCTCGACGACCCGGTGGCGCTGCCGCTGCTGGGCAAGACGATGGCTGATGCGCTGCGGGCCGACCCCTTCACCTGCAACGACCCGATGTCGCGTGGCCTGCGCGGGGCGCTGGTCGCCCGCAGCCGCGTCGCGGAAGACGAACTGGCGCGCCGCGTCGATGCGGGCCTGCGCCAATACGTAGTGCTTGGTGCGGGGCTGGACACCTTTGCGGCGCGCAATGTGCATGCCGCAAAAGGCCTGCGCGTGTTCGAGGTCGACCACCCGTCGACGCAGCGCTGGAAGCAGGACGCCCTGCGCGCCGCGAGCCTCGATGTGGGCGACACGGCTTTCGTGCCGGTCGACTTCGAGCGCGACGACCTGCTGAAGTCCTTGCAGGCGGCCGGGCTGCGCACCGACCTGCCGGTGTTCTTCGCCTGGCTCGGTGTGACGATGTACCTGACGCCGGAAGCCGTACTGAAGACGCTGTCGGCCGTGGCCACGCTGCCCGCGGGCAGTGGCATCGTCTTCGACTACCGCGTGCCGACCGATCAGCTGAATCCGGTGGAGCGCGCGGTCCACGGGATGATCTCGCAACAGATCGCGGCGATGGGCGAGCCGTGGTTGTCGAGCTTCGATCCGGTGGCCCTGCAGCGGCAGCTGAAGGAGCTGGGTTTCGTCAGCACCGATGACCTGAGCGCCGACGACCTGAACGCGCGCTACTTCGCCCGTCGCAAGGACGGGCTGCGCACCGGCGGCGGCGTGCACATCATGTGCGCCAGCCGGTAGCGGCCGGCTCGACGTTCGCGACACCTCTGCCGCCAGCCGGCGGGGGTGTCGCCCCGATGTTCAGGCATTCATTCAGTAGCCCGAAGTCGGTTGTGCCGACCGTGGGCTGGACGCCTGCGCGTCGACTCAGCCGCACTTTAAACAGGGTTAATTCAAAGAATGTTAACCAAGTACTTTATTCCGATTTGGTTTATGAGTACATGAATATCGATACAACGAATTTGCATATACCCACTTCCCCTTAGTTCCCTAGAATCAATGTAAAGAAGATTCAGGGAGCATGTATGGGGCTTTCTATTCCGTTTCTGCCGACCAAAATACGCGCCAGCGCATTGCTGCACGGCAGCAATGCTGATTTCGTGACCAACGCGTACCTCGCGTTACAGCGCCAATGGCCTGATGACGGCGGCTTTGCGCACTATGTGCACGCCCTCGGCGAATTGGGCGCCAAACGTGCAGACATACTACGCGAAATTGCAAACTCGTCAAACGCCAAACAATGCGGCGTCAGTTTCATTGATGACCTTCCAGCGGAGTATGAATTCCGGCCGGAAGACCATGACAGTAATAGGCTGCTTGAAACCAGCGTGACGCTTCGCCTGGCCCGGACCGCGGCCGATGTGGAGCAATTGCGCCTTGCCATCAGCCGATTGACGGCGGGTGAGCTTTCGAACGCCGTCGAAGGCCTGGTCCAGGCGCAGCTGATGCACCAGGCCGTGCTCGAAAGCCGGCTCAACGCCTTGGTAGGCGACCCGCCGGCCGAAAGCCGGGTGCCAGTCGAAGAGCCGGGCGTGGAAGCCGCGTCCAGCGTCGTGCCGAGCTTCGAAGGCGCCAGGCAGCACCTGGTCGTGGTGCAACCGGCTGCGGCCGCCAAAGAGGCGAATGAAAGCCCAAGCACCGTCCGTGCGCTGCAGGCCGAAGTGGCCGAGCTCAGGGCGGAGGTCCAGCGCCTGCACAGCTACGCCACGGTGGAGCTCAAGCGCGAAGTGGCGGACTACGTCAACGCCCTCAGCTCGGCCACCCAGAAACCCCAGCACGCCGCCTCGCAGGCGCCCACAGCGCGCGATGTCGCACGCGGCCGTGCCCACATCCATGCGGTAGGGCGGCAAAGCCGGAGCGGCGCGTGACCGATCCGCTGGTTGTCTTTTCGCCGCTGCCGCCGGCGAAGTCCGGCATTGCCGATTACATGGCAGAGCTGCTCCCGGCGCTGGCCGCCGAAAGGCCGGTCACCGTGGTCTGCGACAAGCTTCCGCCCAGCCCACCGCGCGGCGATTGGCAGGTCGTGGACGTGGCCGGCTACGAGGCCGATCGCCAGCTGGCCCGATGTCCCCACATCTACCAGATCGGCAACAACGCCGACCATGTCTTCGCCTACCGCGCCTTCAAACAGCGCCCGGGCATCCTGGTGCAGCACGACTTCAACCTGCACTACCTGGTGGAAGACGCCACGCTGGCCGTGGGTGATGGCGCGGGCTACCGCGACGTGTTGTACGAGGAGTACGGCGACGCCGGCGCGGCGCTGGCAGACCTGCGCCAGGCCGGGCTGTTCTCCGAGGCGCAGAAGTTGGCGCTGCCGCTGAACACCCACCTGCTGCGGCGAGCCACCGGGCTGATCGTCCACAACCGCTGGGTCTACGACCGGCTGCCGGAGACCGTGCGCAGTTCCACCATCGTCGTGCCGCACCATGTCTCGCCTCAGGCCCACCAATACGACGAGCTGTCGCAGGCCGAAGCGCGCGCGTCGCTCGGCTTGCCGCCGGATGTCTTCGTCGTGCTCTCGCTGGGCTACATCACGCCGCCCAAGCAGATCCAGACCACGCTCGCTGCGCTGGGACTGCTCAAGCGCCAGGGGGCGGAGTTCCTGTTCGTCGTCGGCGGCCAGCGCAACCCGGGCTTCGACATCGACGCCCACGTGGCCCGCCATGGGCTGGAACAGCATGTTCTGATAACGGGTTACCTCGATGAGGACGACTTCTTTCGGCACATCGCCGCGGCCGACTGCCTGGTCAACCTGCGCTACCCCAGCGTGGGCGAAAGCTCGGGCACGCTCACCCGCGCCCTGGCGCTGGGGTTGCCGGCCATCGTCTACAACTTCGGGCCGTTCGCGGAGATACCGAACGACATCGTCATCAAGGTGCCGCTCGAACTGGTCGAGCCGGTGGCGCTGGCCGCCGCGCTGGAAAGGCTGATGCACGAGCCGACCGAGCGCGATGCGCTGGGCGAGTCGGCCAGGCAGTACATGCGAAGCCACCATTCCGTGCAGAGGTCTGCAGGCCTGTACCTCGACCTCGTGCAATCACTCAGCCACGCTGCCGCTTGAGCGGGCGGGGCGAATTGCAGCCGTTTTCATGAGCACCGAAATTCTTCCCAGTCTGCCGCGCTCATACAAGGTGTCGGAGCTCCTGAGCGGCGACAGCTCGGGCTTCATCATCAACGCCTACCTGGCACTGCAGCGCCAGTGGCCCGACAAGGGTGGCTATCAACACTACCTGTACGTGCTGTCGGTCCACCCCGAGCAGCGGCCGGTGATCCTGCAGGAGATCGCCGCGTCGCCAGCCGCCCGGCGCCACGGGATCGAGCTGATCGACGACCTGCAAGAGGCCGAGCTGCCGGCGAACGACGCCGAGCATCTGTACATCCGGCAGTGCGTGAACCTTCGCATCCCGCATCTCGCGCAGGCCATCGGCGCGCTTAATGCGCAAGACGCGGTGGCCGGTGTCAACGCCGAGGTCACCCGCTTGCAGCAGCGGATCGACGAGCAGGGCAAGGAGATCGCCAACCTGCGCCGCGAGTTGCGCAACATGGCCGCGCGGCTCGGGATTGGCACCGTGACGCTGGTGCCCAACCAGGCGCCACAGGAGGGCGCGGCGCCTGCATTCCTGGTGACCGAAGTCGAACAGTTGAAGGCCACTGTCGAGCCGCTGCATCACTTCGCCACCGTGGAGCTGAAGCGCCTGATCGCCGACTACACCAACGCCTTGATCACCGCCCACCTCGACGCGGTGAGATGAACACCATGGACCGCATCGTCATGTTTTCGCCGCTGCCCCCTTGCAAATCGGGCATCGGCGCCTATACGGCAGAACTGCTGCCCACGCTGACCCGGATGGTCGGCGTGACGCTGGTGTGCCAGGAGCAGCCCGACGCCGATGAAGTCGACGACCTGCTGCGGGCCTGTCCCGACCTGGAGGTGATCCCCTGGCCGCAATACCAGCCGACACCGGAGCAACGCGCTTGCCCGCACTTCTTCCAGATCGGCAACAACAAGGACCACGTCTTCGTCTACGACGCGTTCAGGCAGCGGCCGCAGGTGCTCGTCCAGCACGACTTCAACCTGCACTACCTGGTCGAAGACGCGACGCTGGCCCGCGGCGACGTGGCCGGCTACAAGGCCGTGATGCGCGAGGAGTACGGCGACTCGGGCGCTACGCTGGCCGACCTGCGCGGCATTGGCGTCTTCTCGGAAAGCCAGAAGCACACGCTGCCGGTGAACCGCCACCTGGTCGCGATCGCGAAAGGCGTCATCGTGCACAACCAGTGGGTGTACGACCGGCTGCCCGCGGCCGTGCGTCACCGCACCGTCAACGTGCCGCACCACTATTCGCCGCTGGCCGACCAGTTCCGCACGCTCGGGCCGCCCGAGGCGAGGTCGGTCCTCGGCTTGCCGCACGATGTGCCGCTGATCCTGTCGCTCGGCTTCGTCACGCCGCCCAAGCGGATCCATTCGACGCTGTCGGCGCTGGCGATGCTCAAGCGCGAAGGCAAGAAGTTCAGGTTCGTGATCGCCGGGGAGCGCAACCCCAGCTTCGACATCGACGACCACATCGCCCGCAACGACCTGGTCGATGAAGTCATCGTCACCGGCTATGTCTCGGAGACCGATTTCTTCCGCTACATCCGCGCGGCCGACCTGCTGGTCAACCTGCGCTACCCGACAGTCGGCGAAAGCTCGGGCACCTTGGCGCGTGCCTTGGCGCTGGGCCTGCCGGCGATCGTCTACGACTTCGGCCCCTTCTCGGAGTTTCCCGACGACGTGGTGCACAAGGTGCCGCTGGAGAAGGGCGAGCCGGTGCAGCTGGCGGCCGCCATCCGAAGAATCTTGGCCGATGTCGGCTATGCCCGGTCGATGTCGCTCACCGCCATCAGCCACATGGCCAAGCACTGCACGGTTGAACGTTCTTGCGAGCAATACATGCGCCAGGCGCATTTGATTAGGGAGACTGAATCTTGATCACTTTTGTCGGATGGTACGGACGCCAGAACGGTGGCGACGAGGCCTTCAAGGATGTCCACCGGCTGATCTTTCCCGATCAGCCGCTCGAGTGGGTAGACGACCGTGTCGCTCCTGACCCGAAGGTCGAGCGGCAGTGGGTGCTCGGCGGCGGCGATGTCATCAACGAGTTCTACATCAAGCGCATCCCCGACGAGGCGCCGTTCGTGATTTACGGTTGCGGCATCGGCGGTGAAGCGGAGTTCGCGGTGATGGAGCGGCACGCGCACCGCATCAAGGCGGCCTGGGTCCGCAACGCGAAAGACGCCGAGCGCCTGCGCGAAATGGGCATCAACGCCCGCTTCACGCCGGACATCGTGTTCCAGCTCAAGCGCTGGGCGATCGACCAGAAGCCGGCGGATCCGGCCGGCCCGGTCAACCGCAAGCGGCTGGTGGTGTTTCCGTCGGCGAATGCGGCGCAAGCGGCTTCGCGCACCGGTGACCTGCGCAACTACCTGTACTACGAGTTCTTCAAGCGCGAGCTGGCGCTGGTCTGCGACTTCCTGGCCGATTACTACGACGTCGTCTTCTACCCGCTGTCGACCAACGTCAACGACAACGACCGCCTGTTCGCCGAAGAAGTGGCGAGCCACATGAAGGAAAAGCGGCGCGCCATCGTGATGCCCGGCGAAGACCCGATCCCCGAGGTCATCGAACTCGTTCGCAATGCCGAGCTGGTGCTGTCGATGAAGTTCCACGGGAACATCTTCTCGGTCCTCGCGGAGACAGCGTTTGTCAACATCGGCTTGTCACGCAAGACGCAGTACCTGTGCCTGGACAACGGCTTGCCCGAGCTGTCGATTGCACCCTATCAGTTTTCGTTCGACTCGCTCGTGCGTGCGGTGCGCTCGGCCGAGGATCCGAAGACGCTCGCCAAGATTCGATCGACCAGCGACAGGCTGTTCGAAGAGGCCAGCGCCGAAGGGGCGGCTTTCCGCAGCCTGTTGCGCGACCTGAGGACTTGAACCAAGGAACCACCATGGGAACTCTACAAACCATCCTGCCGAAGGAGGCGCAGACGCTGAGCCGGCGCCTTTGGCTGCGCGGCGCGAAGCGGCTGGGGCTGCTCGCGTTCGACGCCGAACAGATCAACGAACGTGCGGCCGACGAAGAAGAAGTGCTGCCGCCGGTGGACCTCGCTGAAGGCAGCGTCGACGGCGAGGGCACCGCCCCGACGCTTTTCGGTGCGTCGCTGTACCGGCCCGCGCCGACGAACAGCCCGTTCACGCCGACAAGGTCGGCCAAAGGCCCGCACACGGCCGAAGGCCCGACGCGTGGCGGCATCCGGCTGCCCACCGCTTCTTGCTGGGCTTTCGGCCGGCAGAGTTTTGCCGTTCCCGAGCGTTTGCAGAACGCGCCGCCGCGAACCAAAAGATTCAGGCTCAGCCTGATCTTCACCCGGCCCATCCTCGCGCCGACGCAACGCACCGCGCATGGCCAGGCCTACCTCGACTTCGTCAAGTGGGAGATCGCGCGCCTGATCACCGAAGCGATTCCGAAGTACGAGGTGAGCTACCTGATCCAGGACGCGGCGGACAACGAAGCCTGGGAGCACTACGACGTCATCCTGCGCAGCCGCAAGCCCGAGCTGGTGAACTTCCTGACCGGGGCCACCGCGGATGAACAGATGGCGCTGGCCATGGGCAGCGACGCGGTCCTGACCGATCACTACGAACTCGGCGCCGCCGTGTGGGGGCACGGCCGGCGCTCGGCGGTGCTGGGTGTCGACAGCGCGCACCAGGCCCACGCCAGCGGCCACTTCCTGCCGGAGTGGTCGTTCGACCGCGGTTCACTCGATCAACTCATCCATCCCTATCCCAAGGGCAAGCCTGCCACGCCCGACTCGCTCGAAGCGCTGCAGCAGACCGTCACCCAAGAGCTGGCAGCGGGCTGCCGGTGGTTCGAGGCCTGAATGAAAATCATCTGCCTAGGTTATTTCGAGCGCGGCAACTCCGGCGACGAGGCGTTCAAGTTCGCCCACGAGTGGCTGTTCGGCGCCGAGAACATCGAGTTCGCCAAGGGCCGGCTCGATGCCGCCGCCATCGACGGCAGGCCGGTCATCCTCGGCGGGGGCGACGTGGTCGCGCCGTTCTTCCTCGACTGGATCCCCGACGGGTCCGACTTCCACATGCTCGGCGTCGGCTTGAAGTACGAGGAGGCCAGCCTGAAAGCGATGCGCGAGAAGGGCTCGCACCTGCGCCACAGCTGGTTCCGCAACCGCGTCGATGTCGAGCTGGCGCGCGCGGGCGGGTTCGACTGCGACTACATCCCCGACATCGTCTTCAGCCTGCGCGACTCGGTCGAGCCCTTGCCAACCGAAGTCGAGAAGCAGGTGCGCCGGCTCGAGCGCTCGCCCTTCGCCGTCGTCTGCCTGGCCGACCATTTCAATTCGCGCTATGAGTTGACCGAGCCGAGCCACAACGCCTACCTCGAGTACTTCAAGTGGGAACTGGCGCGGATCCTGGATGAACTGGCCGAGGACTACCGCGTACTGTTCCTGCCGCTGTCGGTCTACACCAACCACCAGGACGCACGCATGCACCACGATGTCGTGGCGCGAATGAAGCGTGCCGATCGGGTCGAGCATGTCAGCGCCAACCTGACGCCGATCCAGGCCATCAGCGTGGTGCGGCGCGCTTCGCTGGTCGTGTCGATGAAGCTGCACGGCAACATCTACGGTCTGGCGACGAAGCGGCCATGCGTGAACATCGGCGTCGGCCGCAAGCAGCAACTGCTGTACAGCGAGTCCGGGCTCGAGTCCTGCTCGGTGCACCCGGGTGAGCTGTCGCAACGCACGTTCTTCAACGCGCTCACTGCGTCGACGAGTGAGCCGATGCGGCGGCGGGTCAACGACCTGTCGGACCAGAGCTTCGAGGCCTTGACCGAGCTGCGCGAGTCATTGCGGGTTCAGTTCGGCCTCAACGAGTTGGAAGAGGCCAGCGTCGCCTAACGGCCCGATGCTGCGGGGAGGGCAGGGCACTGCACAATGTGCAGGCCCTTCTTCCACCCCACCGCCATGAGCACCCCCACGCTGCTGCTTTCCCTTTTCCAATACAAGGCCTGGGCCAACGCCGAGCTGTTCGCCGAACTGCGCAAGGTCGACGCTGAAGCGCACCCGGCCGAGCGTCACACGGCCATCCGGCTGTTGAACCATATCCACGTCGTCGACCGGATCTTCGTCGGCCACCTGTCCGGCACGCCGCACGGCCACACCGGCACCAACACGACCGAGACGCCGACGCTGGACGAGTTGCAAGCGGCGGTCACCGAGACCGACCGCTGGTACATCGACCATGTCAGCGCGCTGACCGCCGAGCGCCTGGGCGAGCCGGTCAGCTTCACCTTCACCGATGGCCTGCAGGGCTGCATGACGCGCGAGGAGATGCTAGCCCACGTCATCACGCATGGTGGCTACCACCGCGGCGCGGTTGGCAATGTGATGCGCCAGGCTGACGTGCAGCCGCCGAAAGACACCTTCACCCGCTACCTGCACACCTCCGAGCCGGAGCGACGCGAGCGATAAGACGCACCGCGATGCCTTGGCCGGAGCCGGCGGAGGCAGCCCTTCTGGCCGGCGTTCGACGCCGGCTTGTTATCGTTCGCCCATGCAATTGCTTCTGGCCCCGATGGAGGGGCTGCTCGACCATCACCTGCGGGACATGCTGACGCGCGTCGGCGGCATCGACCGCTGCGTCAGCGAGTTCATCCGCATCACCGACCAGCTGCTGCCCGAACGGGTGTTCTACCGCGTCATGCCGGAGCTGGCCAACGGCGGCTGCACGCCGTCAGGCGTGCCGGTGCGCGGCCAATTGCTGGGGTCGGACCCGGCCTGCCTGGCCGACAACGCCGCGCGCCTGGCCTCGCTGGGCCCGACCGGTGTCGACCTGAACTTCGGCTGCCCCGCCAAGGTGGTCAACCGCCACGGCGGCGGTGCCGCGTTGCTGGACGACCCGGCACTGCTGAACCGGATCATGACGGCGGTGCGGCGGGCCGTGCCGGCGCAGTTGCCGGTGTCGGCCAAGATGCGCCTGGGCACCGAAGACCACAGCCGCGCCGAAGAGTGCGCACAGGCCCTGGCCGACGGCGGTGCGGGCGAGATCGTCGTCCACGCGCGCTCCAAGCGCGATGGTTACCGCCCGCCGGCGTACTGGGAGCGCATCGCCCAGTTACGCGAGGTGGTCGACGTGCCGCTGGTGGCCAACGGCGAGATCTGGACTGTCGACGACGCACTGCGTTGCCGCGAGGTCAGCGGCTGCACCAACCTGATGCTGGGCCGTGGCATGGTCGCCGACCCCGGCCTGGCGCTGGCGCTGCGGGCAGCCTTGGGCCAGCCAGCGGCCGTGCTGCCGGCCGGCGCCCCAGTGGTGCTGGAGTGGCCGCACCTGCTCGCATTGCTGCGGGTGTTCTGGACCGGCATCGAGCACCACATCACGCCGCGCCACCGGCCGGGTCGGCTGAAGCAGTGGCTGAACTTCCTCCGCCGGCGCTTTCCCGAGGCTGAAGCCGCCTACCAGCAACTGCGCACGGTCAATGAACCGGCGGCGATGCGCCAGGCTCTGTACAGCCTGGGCTGAAGGCTACAAACTCGCGCTGAAGTGATGACAACGTTTACATCGGCCTTGTCGCGCCTGCGTGGCGCCATTGCAACCGGTCGGATGGCGCTATCCCGACATGAACTTCCGCCTATCGATGGCCGGCGCTTGAATTGCCCGCAATCCGGTCGATAGGGCACGGGCACCCGAAGTCGATAGAGCTGCTCTCGTAGGACATGGGTTACCCCTTCCTGATCAATTCACTGGTCAATCTGATCGTCGGCCTGGCACTCGTGCTGGCCTGGCGTCGCCACCGCGAGCAGGTGTTCCTGCGTTCGCTGGGCTTCGCCACGCTGGTGCAGGTGTTGGTGCCACCGGCCTTTCTGTGGTGGCAACGAAGCCAGGGCGCGGCCTCCTGGCCGGCTGCCATGCTGCTGGTGGTCTCGGTGACCGGTGCGCTGATGCTGCTCGCCACCGGCGCCGCGGGCCTGGCGGGGCGCAGCCTGTCGCGCCGCAGCTTGTCTGCCTGTGGGGCCCTGCTGGGTGCCGTCTACCTGGTCTCGCTGCCGCTGGAGCCGCGCGCCGGCCAGGTGCTGTCAGGGGTGTTGAGCCTGGGCGTCGGGCTGGTGGCGGCGCGTTGGTTGTGGGGCCAGCAGCGGGCCGAGCGCTTGAGCGGCGTGCTGCTGGTGCTGCTCGGGTTGAACCAGTTCTGGTTCGTTGCACTTGGCGCGTCGGGCCTGGCGCTGCAGGCCAGCTTGGGCACCGTGTTGCGCGTCGGGCTGGGCTTCAGCCTGCTGTACGCGGCGCTGCGGCGCAGCGGCGAGGCCGCGCAACGCCTGCGTGACCAGTACCTGCGGATGACCGAAAAGTCGCACTTCGGCGTCATCGTGATCCAGGACGACCAGGTGCCATACGCCAACAACGCGGCGCGCGTCATCTACAACCATCCCGGCACCAAACCTTTCCCGCTGCCGTGGCGCAGCCGGCATGTCAGCAACGAAGACCGTGAGCGTTCGCTCTCGCGCCACCGTGCCATCGTCACTGGCCAGGTCGACCAGATCCAGTGGGAAGGCGCGCGCTTGCGCCACGACGGCCGCCACATGTACCTGCGCTTCGCCTCCTGGCGCATCGAGTGGGACGGCCGCCCGGCCGAGCAGGTGGTGGTGATCGACGACACCGAACACCACGCCGCCGCCGCCGCGCTGCTGCGCCAGGCCACCGAAGACAGCCTGACCGGCCTGCCCAACCGCAGTGCGCTGCTCAGCCGCTTGGGCCACTTGTGCGAGCAGGGCCAGCCTTTCGGCCTGCTGCTGATGGACGTGGACCGCTTCAAGCTTTTCAACGAAGCGCACGGCCCGTCGGTTGGCGACGACGTGCTGCGCGCTCTGGCCCGGGCCCTGCGCGAAGCCGCGCCGCCGCCGGCCGAGGCCATGCGCCTGGGCGAAGACGAGTTTGCGTTGTTGCTGCCGCTGCCGGTGGCGGCGGGTGGGGCCGAGACGGCCTCGCTGGCGCTGGCCGGCCAGGTGCGTGAGCGCCTGCTGCAGCCGCTGGAGCTGCCCGGCCACCGCTTCTATGTCGACGTGTCGATCGGCCTCGCGCTGCACCCCGAATCGGGCCGCGCGCCGGAGGCGCTGTTGCGCGCCGCGCAAGCGGCGATGCACGAGGCCAAGCGGGTGCCGGGCTTGTCGGTTCGCCTGGCCGACGCCGGTTTCGTGCGTGGCTCGGGCGCTTCGCTGAAGGCCGAGCAGGCCTTGCGCGCGGGCCTGCACAACGAGGAATTCCTGCTGGTCTACCAGCCCAAGATCGCGGCCGACGATGGCCGCCTGACCGGCTTCGAGGCCTTGGTGCGCTGGCAGCGGCCGGGCGTGGGCATCGTCAGCCCGGCGGACTTCATTCCCGCGGCCGAACGCACCGGCCTGATCGGTGCGCTCGGCGCGCTGATCCTGGACAAGGCCTGCGCCCAGGTCGCAGCCTGGTTGGCCGCCGGCGAGCCGGTGGTGCCGGTGGCCGTGAACGTGTCCCCGCTGCAGCTGCTGGACCCGGACTTTGCCGGCCTGGTGGCCCGCAGCATGGCGCTGCACCGGGTGCCGCCGCAGTTCCTGACGATCGAGATCACCGAGACCGCCGCGGCGACGCATCTGGAGCAGGCGCGTGAGCGCATCACCGAGTTCGGCGCGCTGGGCCTGCAGGTCGCGCTCGACGACTTCGGCGCCGGCGTCTCTTCGCTCAACATCCTGCGCAGCCTGCCGCTGCAGGTGGTCAAGATCGACCGTTTGCTGATCGACCCGATGCCGGCCGCCGATGCACAGGCCGTCGTGCGCGCCGTGTGCCAGCTGGCGCGGGCGCTGCGGCTGAAGGTGGTGGCCGAGGGTGTCGAGACGGCAGAGCAGGCCGACGCCGCACGCCATGCCGGCTGCGACGAATTCCAGGGCTACTACTTCAGCCGCCCGGTGCCGCCTGTCGAGGCGGTGGGCTGGCTGCGGCGCTCGCTGGCGGCCACTGCAGCGGCCCCGAATTGACCGCCCAGCTCAGCGCCTGACCGGCCCGGACGAAAAAAGGGGCATCAGCGACGCCCCTGTCAGATTCGCGGAAGCGTCAGACTGGTGCGACCGCCGCCACGCCGGCGCGCGCCACCTGGGCATCTTCATTCGACTTCGCACCACTGACGCCCACGGCGCCCAGCACATGGTTGTGCAGGATGATCGGCACGGCGCCTTCCAGCATGCCGGTCATGTTGGGCGCGCTGAGGAAGGCGGTGCGGCCCTGGTTGATCATTTCTTCATAGTGGCGCGACTCGCGCTTGCCCATGGCGGCGGTGCGGGCCTTGGCGGTGGCCATTTCGGAGCTCAGCGCCGGTGCACCGTCGAGGCGGTAGAAGCCCAGCAGGTGACCGCCGTCGTCGACGACGGAGATCGAAACGGTCCAGTGGTGCGTCCAGGCTTCGGCGCGGGCAGCCTCGAGAATCTTCCGCACGTCGGCGTGTTCGAGGTAGGGCTTGTTTTGCATGGCGGAATCGATGAAAGGTGACGGGCAAAGCGGCAGAGTATCGCCAATGCTGTGACAAGCATTGAAGATGCCAACCCTCAAGCTGAATCAATTTGTTGCGGTGCGCCAGTGTCGAAGGTTTTTCGGCCGGCCGTCTTGGACGCCGGCAAACGGGGCACCCGTGTTCACGCCAGGATGAAGCGGCGCAGGGCGGCGAAAGCTGCTTCGGGTTCGTCGCGCCAGGCGCCGTGGCCGCTGTCAGGGTAGACCTGCAGCTCGCCCAGGCCGGCGGGCAGCGCGGCGGCGATGTCGGCGCTGTCGGCCGGTGGGCAGACAGGATCCTGTGCGCCGGCCATCACCAGCACCGGGCAGCGGGCGGCGGCCAGGCCGGGCGCCAGGTCCATCCCCTGCATCTCGTGGACGATGAAGTGGCGCAGGATGTCCAGCCGGTAGCGCGCCCGCTGCCGGCCATCGGCGCTGGCTGGCGGCCGGGTGTTGTACAGCGGGTGCACTTCGCGCAGGTACTGCTCGGTGTTGGCCTCGGTCGGGGCGCGCCAGAACGTTTCGGCCAGCGCCCGTGCCGCGGCGCCGCCCAGGCGCTCGAACACCGCCAGCTTGCGTTCCAGGTTGAAAGCGGCCGAGGTCGACGACAGGATCACCTTGGCGGGGTGGCCCGGGTGGCGCGCCAGGTAACGCTGCGCGACGAAGCCGCCGAACGACTGGCCCAGCACGATCGGCTTCTCGATGCCGAGCGCGTCGCAAAGCCGCACCACGTCGTCGGCCCAGTTGTCCAGCGTCCACTCTTCGACCGGGCGCGGGTCGCTGCGGCCGTGGCCGCGGTGGTCGTAGGTGACGATCTGCGCGATGTCGGTCAGCTGCGAAAACGCCGGCTTGAACCCGGTGTGGTCGAAGCCTGGGCCGCCGTGCAGCAGCACCAGCGTGGGCTTCTCGCGCATGGCCGGGCCGTCGGGCACCAGGCCGAAGCCGTCGACGTCAACGAACAGGCGCACGCCGGGGGCGATCTCGATCCGCATGGGTTCTCCGAATGAAGGGTGGGCTTAGCGGCGCCTGGCCGGCGCTGCACCGCGCGGCGGCAACGCCGCACCAGACAGCAGCATATCCACCAGGCACTGGGCCACCTGGTCGACAGTCAACGGCAGACGGCCTTCGAGCAGGCCGTCGGCGTGCAGCGATGCGAGGCCGTGGCAGATCGACCAGCCGGCCAGCGCCACCACCTCAGGCGGCCCGGGTTGGACGAGGCCTGCGGCCTGCGCGTCGCACACCGCCTGTACCAGCACGCCATAGGCCCGTTGGCCTGAGGCCATCAGATCGGGATGCGCCTGCTTGTCGCACTCGGGCCCGAACATCAGCCGGTAGACCGACGGATTCCCGACGGCGAACTCGACATAGGCCAGGCCCACCGCGCGCAGGGCGGCCAGCGCATCCGGCGCCTTGCGTCGTGCGCGTTCGGTGTGCTCGGCCAGGCCGTCGAAGCCCTCGGCCAGCACCGCCGCCAGCAAGGCCTCACGGTCGGCGAAGTGGCGGTAAGGCGCTGCGACGCTGACGCCGGCCTGGCGCGCCGCTTCGCGCAGGGTCAGGGCGCCCGGGCCCCCTTGCTGGATCAAGGTGGTGGCCGAATGCACCAGCGCACGTGCCAGGTCACCGTGGTGGTAGGCCGGCTTGGCGGGGATCTTCGCTTTCGGGGCCGACGCTTTTGCCGCTGTCTTGCGAGTGGGCGCCGTGGGCCGGGTCGCTTTCGCGGCCTTGGCGGCCTTGACTGTCGGAGGCGCTTGTCGAGAACTCATGTTGACAACCATAACATTCGGTCGTATGTTATCGACGTTAACTTTGACTGCTGATGTCTCGGAGCCTTCGACGATGACCGATCTGGAACAACGCATCTTCGACCTGGGCCAGCGGCTGCAGCTGATCCATGTCGCCACGCTGGACGAGCGCGGGCTGCCTTGGGTGCGGCCGGTGGTCGGCCGGCTCGACGAGCAGCTGACGCTGCGTTTTGCGACCCACCTGAATTCGCGCAAGGTCGGCCACATCGCAGCCCAGCCCGGCGTGCACGCGACGCTGGGCGCAACCGACCCGCACAGCGAACGCTGGCTTCAGATCGACGGCGTGGCCGAGGTGGCGACCAGTGCCGAAGAGCGCGAGGCCTTCTGGTTCGACGGTCTGAAGGCCCACGTCAGCAGCGTCGACAGCCCTTTGTACAGCGTGGTGTTGATCCGGCCGAAACGGATCGAACTGCGCACCATCCACCACCCGGAAGCCGAAACATGGACGCAGACCGCTTGACTTTGAACGCCACCCATCTGGCGCGTCATGCCGCCGAGACACCGGCCGCGACGGCCGACCGTTTTGCCTACGGGCTGCTGCTGGTGGGGGCCTTGATGGTGCTGGTGACCTGCGTCGGCTATGTGCTGGCCGGCCCGGTGGCAGCGATGCCGGCCGGCGCAGCCAGCTTCGACGCCGCGCGCGCCGCCACGCCGGCCGCGACCGGCTGGATGCTGCTGGCCAGCTGGGCCGGTGTGCCGGGCGACGTGGTGCTGGCGGTCGCCGGCTTGATGCTGGCCCAGCGCCGCGATCAGCCGCCGCAGGTGACGGCGGGCTGGTATGCGCTGGCGGTCGTCGGCCTGGTGTTCCTGGTCGTCGACACGATGGTCGGCCAGGTGTTGCCACCGTTGGCGGCGGGCGGGACGGAAGCCGCGGCAGCCTACGCCGGTGCCCGCACCCTGTTCGACGCGCTGTTCCACATGGGCACGTTCGTCGGCGGGTTGAGCGGGCTGGCGTTGGCCTGGGCGCCCAGTGGCCGGCCGCGCGGCTGGGGCCCTCTGATGGGCTTGTCCGGCATGCTGGGCGTCACTGCAGGTGCTGCCGGCCTGATCGGCTGGGGCCTGCCGCATGCCACTGGCGGCGCGGTGACGCTGCTGGTGCTGGCGCTGGCGGGCTGGGGCTGGGCGGGCCTGCGCGCCAGCCGCTGAAAAATTGCCGCGGCCTCAAGCGCCGCGGCTGCCCCGCTTCTTCGGCGTTGGCGCCGCATTCAGCGCCTCATGCAACGCCACAAATTCCTGCGTCAGCTTATGGCGGGGGTCGAGGTGGATCATGGGCAGTGCGCGTTCGTGCGACTCCTTCACCTTCACGCTCGCACCAAGGTAAGGCTGCAACACCGGCAGCCCTTCGTCGATCAACTCCTGCACCGTGCGTTGGGGCAGGTTGGCGCGCGGCTGGAACTGGTTGACGACGATGCCTTCGATCTGCAGCCCGGGGTTGTGATCGGACTGAATCTCCTGCACGTTGTCCATCAGCGAGTACAGGGCGCGGCGCGAGAAGTCGTCGCAGTCGAACGGGATCAGGCAGCCGTCGGCGGCGATCAGCGCCGAGCGGGTGTAGAAGTTCAGCGCCGGGGGCGTGTCGATCCAGATCGCGTCGTACTGGTCGTCCAGCGCGGCCAGTGCGTCACGCAGCTTGTAGATCTTGTAGCGCGATTCGAGCTTGGAGTGCAGCTCTTCCAGCTCGGGCTGCGAAGGCAGCAGGTGCAGGTTGTCGAACGGTGTCTCGACGATGTACTCGTCGGTGGTCTTCGCGCGTACGCTGAACTTCAGCGTTTGATCGAAGAAGTCGGCCGCGCCGCCTTCGATGTTGTCGGTGTCCGCGCCCAGCAGGTAGCGGGTCGAGTTGCCCTGCGGGTCGAGGTCGACCACCAGCGTGCGCTGGCCGGCGGCCGCGCCGATGGCAGCCAGGTTGCAGGTGATCGTCGACTTGCCGACACCACCTTTTTGGTTGAACACGACACGACGCATGGCAGGCTCCGGATGGCGGGAGGCTGATTGTGCATTGCACCATCAGTTCGTCGCCACCCGGTAACCCGGATCGTGCTGCGCTGCGACAACAGACTAGGGCGTCGGCGGCGGTGCCCGCCAGACCAGCACCGGGATTTCGCTGTGCGCCAGCACGCGCTGGGTTTCGCTGCCCAGCAAGGCGCTGATCAGCCCACGCTTGCCGTGCGAGGCCATCAGGATCAGGTCGCAGCCCAGCCGGCGCGCGGCCTTGCAGATCGCGTCGTGTGGGTGGTCGCTCAACTCCGAAACGGTGGCGCATTCGACGCGGGCTTCGTCGGCCGTGCGGCGAATGAAGTCCAGGTAGCGCTGGGCATGGGCCTGGGCATCCTGGGCGAAGTGGTCGCGCGTCTCGTCGATCGCGGCGGCGCGGTAGCTGAGCAGGTGGAACTCCGGCATGGCGTGCAGGCCGGTGATGCGCGCGCCATGCTGGCGCGCCAGTTCAATGCCGTTGAAGATGGCGATCTCGGACAACCGGGAACCGTCGGTGGGCAGCAGGATGTGCTTGAACATCATGACACTCCGGTCGATGAGCCGGGCGCGCTGCGGGGCCGGTGTTCAGGACACTGTTCGCCCTCGTTTCCCTCGAACCGACCGGTCCGGCAACGGGCGGTCTGCCAAGGCATCATAGGCTTGCGCCGGTAACGCCACAAGTGATGGCATCCAGCTGGTTCGTCAGGTCCGCGCAGCAGCGATGCGCGCGGCCAGCCCGGCAACGAAGACGTCGACATAAGCCTCGAAGCCGCTGTCCAGCGGCCGCTGCTGGCCCGGCGTCCAGCGCAGGATGAACGCGCGGTCGGCCATGCTCGGCAGGTGGCGCGCCAGCACCGGGTGCTCGATCGCCGGGATCTGCCGCACGCGTTGCTGAAGCTCGGCGGCCCAGCCCTCGGGGTCTTCGGCCGGCAGTGGCGCCATCTCCAGCGTGGCGAAACCGCAGAGCGCCGCCACCACGGCGTTGTAGAGGTCGACGATGTGCTCGTCCGGGCAGCCCGCCTGCTGCAGCATGTGCAGGATGCTGTCGACCAGCGTCAGGTCCAGGCCGGCGTTGGACAGCATCTGCGCACCGACCAGCTGGGCCAGGTGCGGCTGCCGCCGCATCGCCTGGCGGTAGCGCCGGAACAGCTCGCGCAGCCAGGCCTGCCAATCGCCTTGCCGAGGAGGTGGCACGATGTCGCGTTGCGCGTGAGCGCAAACAGCGGCCAGCAACTGGTTGCGGCTGCGAAAGTACCAGTACACCGCGGTCGGGTAGACGCCAAGTGCTCGCGCCACATCACGCAGGCTGAAGCGCTCCAGTCCGCGCTCGCCGATCTGCGCCAGCGCCGCTTCGACGATGCGCTCGGCGCTCAGCGCCGGTGCGGCCGGCTCCTTGGCGACGGCAACAGGTTTCTTCGCCGGCCGCTTGGCCGCCGCGGTGGCGCCGATCACGCTGCTCAGGCCGCCACGAAGCGCTTGACGGCCTGCGCGAAGCGGTCCAGATCTTCGTCGGTCAACGGCAGCGACAGGCTGATGAAGCCGCGTCGCGCGATGTAGAAGCCCTGCTCCAGCAGATGGAAGAAGAACGCGTCGCGCAGAGGCTGGCCATCGGTCGGCAGGTCTTCGACGCAGCGGATGGCCTTGGATGTGGCGTGCAGGTTCATCAGCGAACCGAGCCCGGTGAACTGCAACTCGGCGCCATGCTCACGGCACAGCGCGTTCAAGCGCTCGCGCAATGCGTCACCACGCTGGTTCAGCGCCACGGCCACCTCGGCGGTGTAGAGCTGGCCGAGGCCCGCGATGCCGGCCGACATCGACAGCACGTTGTTGTTGAAGGTGCCGGCATGCGGCAAGTGACCCGGCCGGCGCGGGTCGAACAAGGCCATCACGTCGGCCCGGCCACCGAAGGCGCCGAACGACATGCCGCCGCCGATGTACTTGCCCACCGTCGTCAGATCCGGTGTGATGCCGAGCAACTGCTGGCGGCCGCCGGGCGACAGGCGCGAGGTCATCACCTCGTCGAAGACCAGCATCGCGCCGACGGCATCGGCCGCCTCGCGCAGGCCGCGCAGGAAGTCGGGCTCACCGGGGATGCAACCGCCGGCGCCTTGCATCGGTTCGACCAGGATCGCGGCCAGGTGGGCGGCGTTGTCGTTGATCAGCGATCGGGCATGGGCCAGGTCGTTGTAGCGGCCGACGATGAACTCGTGCGGCACATTGATCGGCGAGCCGCCGCTGGCGAAGCTCAGCACACCGCCGTGGTAGCCGCCCTTGAAGACCAGCACCTTGCGCCGGCCGGTGAAGGCGATCGCCGAGGCCAGCGCCATCAGGTTGGCTTCGGTGCCGGAGTTGGTGAAGCGCAGCCGCTGCATCGAGGGGATGCGGGCGCTGACCAGCCCGGCGAGCCGGCTTTCGAGCAGGTTGTGGCCGGACAGGTTGATGCCCTGGTCCAGCGCGGCGTCGATCGCGGCGCGGATGACCGGGTTCGAGTGGCCGTAGACGCCGGCGGTGAACTCGCCCAGCAGGTCGGTGTACTCGTGGCCGTCGGCGTCCCACAGCTTGGCACCCTGGCCCTTGACGATGGCCAGCGGGAAGGGCTCGTAGAACAGCACCGAGCGGGTGTTGCCGCCGGGCAGGTGGGCGCAGGCGGCTTCGTACTGGGCGGCACTGGCCGGGTGGCGGGTGATGTAGGCGCTGCGCAGCGCCGAGAGGCGGTCGGTCAGGTCCATGCGGGGCTCCTTCGCCTTGCCGCGACACGATCGATATTGATCGATGTCCAGTGATTCATTGTACGGCGTACAAGAGAGAAAACAAGCCTGGCCGAGGCGGGCGGGAGCGGTGTGGGCGGTGCGGCGGAACCCTGTCTGGCTTGCAGCCGGATGCCTATTGACGAAGGTTGACGATGCTAACGAGAGAAGTGACAGGTCGCGGCCAGAATGTCGCCGGATGCGAAGCCGTCCCGGTCAGAATGGCAGATCGCACGCTTTCGGCTTTCATTCCACAGGCAGCTTCGAGACACGGAGATCACCCATGCGCCAGTCCCTTGCCGTTTCCGCGCTCTGCATTGCACTTGCCGCAGCGCTCCCCGGCTGTGGCAGCGTCCCGGGCGACCTGACCGAGCGTTTCAGCCGAAGCCAGCTGGAGGACACGGTCGGCAAGCCGTACGCGCAGGTGATCAAGGGTCGGCACGATCTCGGCAAGCCGATCGGCATCGAGGCCGTGCCCGCGGGGCGCCAGATCTACAAGCACGTCGCCGACTTCGGGGAGGAGTCGAGTTCCACGTTCGGTCGCTACGCCGAAGAGAAGCGCCAGGTGCGGGTCGTCTACTTCCTCGTCGACGCCGAAGGGACCGTGAAGGACTGGGCCACCAAGATCCACCGGGTGGGCAGGTCGCAATGCTGGAACGGCTACTGCTTCGAAGGGGCGAAACCGCCGCCGACCGAAGAGCTCGACCAGGTCGTCACCACCTCGCACGGCCAGACGCTGGCCGCGTGGCGCCGCGGCAGCTGAGCCACGCCAGATCCGGTCGACGACCAAAAAAAGCGCCCGGCAGAGCCGGGCGCAATCGGTTGGGAGGAGCAAGAAACTTGTCGGATTACCAGGTCTTCAGCGCTTCGCGGATCTCGTCGCGATACAGCTCGTTGGCGCCGGTGTTGTAGGCGTTGGTGAAGTCCACGTCAGCCTGGCAGTTGGTGCCCGGCGTGTTGTAGTCTTCCCAGCACGGCACCGGGGTGTCGGAGATCAGGCGGCCGAAGACGAAGTCGCGGTAGGTGATGGCACCGGTGCGACCCTTGACCGGCAGTTCGATGATGCCGGTGCCCGAGCGGATGATCACCTTCTGGCCGCAGGCGCCGTTGGCGTCCGGCAGGCAGGTGCCGTAGCTGCCGCCCTTGCCCCAGGTCTTGATCAGCGAGCCGAACTGCGCCGCGATCGCCGACTTGCCTTGCTTGGTCGCTTCGTCGTTGATGATCACCTGCAGCGCGGCGCTGGCGCCGGTGCTGGGGTTGGCCGATTCCAGGAACTCGCTGCGGGCTGAGTTCGTGTTGGTCAGCAGCGTCGAGTTCCACACGCCTTCGTAGATGTGGGCCAGGTCAGCGGCGGTGGTGTCGTTGCGGCGGTTCGTCGGGTCGTACTTGCCGGTCGTGAAGTTCCAGTAGGCGCAGCCGATGTTGTGGCGCAGCGTCGTGCCGGTCAGGCCCGAAGCGGTGGCCGTGCTGTTGAACGGCGTGAAGGTGCCGCCGTAGCGCAGCACGGTGCCGCGCGTCGTGCGGTTGTCGGAGATGCGCATCATCTCGTCCAGGCCGGTCTCGAAGTTGTAGTTGGTGCGCTTGTTGGCGGCCACTTCCTTGGACGGATCCGGGCAAGCATCCTTGCCGGCGACCATGTCGTACTCGTAGTACGTGAAGGCCGAGGGCAGCGTGTCCAGACCCAGTTGAACCTGCTTCATCGAGTGCAGCAGGTGCAGCGACTTCAGCGAGCTGGCGGTTTCAGCGCGGCGGCTGCCGTTCAGGTCGACCTTGACGGAGCTGTTGACCTGCTTCAGGTACGACTCGAAGATGCCCTTGGTCGGGTTGCCGCTGCTGTCCAGGAAGGTCTTGCCCAGCAGGTCACGCATCCGGCGGGTCGAGGCGTTGGCGTTGTCGATGAAGACAGCGTCGTAGCGGCGAACGCCGTTCGAGACGTAGGTCGTGATGTCGATTGGACGCGAGGCGACTTGCAGGCCGTAGTTGTTCAGGTCGGCCATCGAGGCGAAGCCGTACTGGTACCACCAGGCCGAAGCGTCGCTGCCGGTGTTGGCGACCTGGATGAAGTTGTAGGTGCCGTTGGACTGGCGCTCGAGCTTGACGATGCGGCCCTTGAACGAGGCGACCTTGCTGGCGATCGAGGCCGGCGTCTGGTTGATCCACCATTGCCAGCTCTTCGCATCGGTGCCGGTGTTGGCAACGAAGGCCGCGGTGTACTTCTTGACGCCGCCTTCGGTGTAGCTGTCGATGTCGATCATCCGGTGACCGGTGTTGTTGATGTGGTCGGTGATCTGTGCCGAGCTCACACCCATCAGGTAGGTCCAGGCACGCGCTGCGCTGCCGGTGTTGGACACCATCACCACGGCGTAGCGGATCACGCCGCCGCCGATGTCATAGGGCTCGATTTCGATCAGGCGGCCGCTGTTGGCGTTGACGTACGAGGTGACCTGCGCGTAGGTCAGGCCGTAGTACCACCACCAGCCCGGCACGGCGTAGGCGCCGCTGTTGGGCACCATGCGGACGGAGAAGCGGGGCACGCCGCTGGTGACCGAGTAGACCTCGATCTCCGTCAGGCGGGCGTTGTTCTGGCTCAGGTAGGTGCCGACCTGGTCGGCGCTGACGTTGGTGTATGTCCACCAGCCGGTCGGGACGTTGGTCGAGTGGTCGTCGGTCGACGCGTTGACGTCCAGCGATTCGGGCTGGACCATCGCCAGGTCGTCCATCTCCAGGCCGTCGGCGCTGGCTTCGGCGCGGGCGGTGCCTTGGGCCATCAGGCCGGCGGCAGCGGCCAAGGCGGCCAGCAGCAGGGTCGGGCGGGGCTGGGTGAAGCGGGTGTTCATGAAAATCTCTCCAGTGGTCTTGGTTGAACTGCGGGGGGTTGAGTTGGGAGCCGATGCGTTGTTTCGTGCGGCCCTACCTATCAATTCGCAGCCCCGCGGTGTCACCGGACATTTCCGCCCCCCTATGGTTAGGCCCCTCCATTGGGGGGGAGGGGGTCCCCCCTCTTTCGGGGGGCCACCCGTCGACTCATCGAACCAGCACCGGCACTCGCAGCCGCACCCGCTTCGACAAGCCCACCTCGGCCTCCACCGAGCCGGTGTCCTGAGCCGTTGTCGCGGCGGTGCGCACGTCGGCCGTGAGGCGCTCGGGCGTGGCCACGCCGCGGCGGTGGACGAGGAAGGTGATGTGATCGATCAGGGTGGCGTCGACGGGCGGGAAGTCGAGCGACAGCAGCAGGCCTTCACCCTCGGTGCGCGCACGCCCGACGAAGTGCGAGGCGTCGACCCGCACGCGCAGCCACGCCGGTTGCGCCGGTAACGCGACGCTGCGCTTGAGGATGCGCTGGTGGCCGTCGGCGAAGGTCAGTTCGGCCTCGGCGAGCAGCGTCGAGAACGTGGTGCTCGCCGGGGCATCCACCACATGGTGCATCGGGAACAACGGATCCTCCGGCGTAGCCCATTCGCCGCCGTCGACGCGAAAGCGCAAGCCCTTCAACGCGGCGCCTGCCCACCGCGGTTTGCCGGCCCCGGCGAGCATGCACCGCGGCTCGGTGCCGACGATCTGCATGTCCAGCGAGCGTGCCAAGGCTTGTGACGCCAGCTCCGTCACCAGCGTGCAGCCATCGGCCGCGGCGCCCGGCTCGGCCCCAAGCTGCGCGAGCAGGCGGGCTTCCAGCGCCCGGTCTTCCTGCACCAGCGCGGCCAGGCGCGCGGCGTGCCGGCCGCCCGGGTCCATCGGCAGCAGCCGGACGTGGATGTGGTGGTGGTGCGAGTGGGCCCAGCCTTCGTACGGGCTGGAGGCGAACAGGCGCTCCATCTCGGCCACGCGCGCCGCAGTCACGCCAAAGCGTTTGGCGCGGCCCCATTCGCCGGCCCGCGCCAGCACCTTGAGCCGCACCTGGGCATCGATGCCGATCGCTTCGAGCAACTCGCCGTTGAAGCGCTCGCTGTGCCAGCGCACGAGTTCGAGCATGAACAGGGCCTGGCGGTCGGTGTCCAGCCGGTCGGCGGGGCCGTGGCAGATGTTGTCTTCGACTGGCGTGGCGCCGAGCGGTGTGCCCGGGCGGAAGTGGTCGGTGCAGGCGGCTGGGTCCGGTGTTTCGACGCGGCCCTGCTCGCTTGTCAGGTAGTAGCCCAGGTCGAGGTTGTAGCCGCCGTCGTGCGAGCCACCTGGGTGGCGCCCGTGCGGCCCGTCGGGCCCGAGCTCGATCGGGGTGTCGGCGTTCTCGGAGGTCAGGTCGAAGATGGCGAGCGGGTACGCGCTGGTGCCCAGCGCCTCGACCGTGCGCCA
>Ga0307516_10000900_pt1 | contig 40827 bp, 58 predicted proteins | sample 19_EM_MG_FD_203310 | JGI IMG/M metagenome (GOLD analysis project Ga0307516, IMG submission 203310) | Populus trichocarpa ectomycorrhiza microbial communities from riparian zone in the Pacific Northwest, United States - 19_EM | ecosystem: Host-associated > Plants > Roots > Unclassified | place... | reverse complement strand
GGGCTCTCATTCGTTCCCTGCTTGCCGTCGTCTCGAATTCGGCGGTTGTATCCATCTATGAAACGCCAGAGCCAGCCAACTTCCGCTTCCGCGCGGCGGGTAGAACGGAACATGTGGAGTAGATATAGTACTTACTGCCGTATATAGATACATGTTTGGAAACAAAGGCGATTGAAACAAAAAAAGAAAAAAAAGCTTGTTTTTTTCCTCCTTTCTTCCATCATCTCCTTCCCTCCTTCCGTCGCTGGATGGATGTAAGTAGGTGTTTGTGTGGGGTATCTCCACTTCCGTATCTGTCTGTCCGCCGTAGAGTAGTGCCTATCTACAGTAAATCCGTCCATTGATCCCCCCCCCCCCCGGCTCGTACTTGTGTTTTGATTGTGCTCGGCTCGTTCGATTCAAGCTCCCTTCTCCTTTTCTCCTCCTTTTTTGCCTCCTTTCCCCCTCTCATTTCTGCATGTTTGTCAGCCAAACAAACGAACACGAGCGAACCGGGTTCGCACGGGAGGATGGATGGATGTGTAAACTGCTCCACATATTAAGCATGCAGGCAGGGAACCGATAGCAGGCGGGCACAGCCTCGGGGCGACGAGAGACTTGCTGGCGATCAGAGCGATCACCGGATCCCGACGCCACTTCTTGGTCGTCGTCGTCGTCGCTTGCACCCTGCTACCGCTGCTCCGGACCGCGGGGAGCTCGATCCGCATCCATGGCGAGCGGGTACTTCGGCGCGGCAGCTTGTACCGTGGGTGTGGCGTTCCGGGCGAGCTGGAGAGTGCGGGGAAGTGGACTGGCGGATGCGGGGATGGCGGGGAGGCGTTCTTGGTTAGCAGTCAACCGTCGCCCGGAGGTCGTTATCCTGCAACCCGCACGCCGCGGTGGTGGTGGTAGATCTTGGATCTTGGATCTTGGGTTTGTGTCTCTGTGCGGTGCGGGGCAACACGCCTGTCCAGCCGCAGCCCCCCGCCGCTCGCGCTCCGCCAACGCGCCGGCGTTTCTTCGCGGCACTTGGTACGGCACCCTGCCACGCTCGGCACGAACGGACGGCGGGGCAGTGCGGCCCGGCCCCGAGTCCGAGCCAGCCAGGCAGGATCGCTGCTCACCCGCACGTGTTGGCCGTCAGCCACATGGCGCGGGGATGGATCTCACGGGCCGGGCTCGGACGCGCGTGCGGGCTTCTGCCATTCATCCATCCATCCACTGCCTATGTACAGGTGATGGATGGTGGTTGTCGTCATTCATGATAGCTGCATGGTGCACGACGCGGTAACAAAGACCCGGCCGTGGGTACATAATGTATGCAGTGGAGGAGAGAGATCTTGGGTGCAGAGATCGGTCGCTCCATCGGCGGTGGAAGAATAGTGGAGTGGTGGAGGGATGGTGACGGAAGGATGCAGAGAGGGGGAAGTGAGGAAGGATGGATGGATGGAGTGAGGAAGGACGGATGGAGTGAGGAAGGACGAATGGAGTGAGGAAAGACGGATGGAGTGAGAGGAAGGAATGGCACATTCCGTTGCATCTTCCCGATCGGGAAGTGGTGGGGGCGCAAAACGGAATCCCGACTGCCTATCAGACACGCCCAGCTCGCCAGAGTTGCGGAAACGGAAGAAAAAAAAAGAAAAAGCAAGCACAGCAGCGACGGAAAAAGAAACAAACAAAAAAAAAAGAGAACAAAAATAAAAATAAAACCGTCGGCTCGCATGCCGGCGGACGGTCTCGCCGTTTCAGGCACCTTTTCCGAAGGGGACCGGGAAAAAAGCAAACAGCAGCACGACGAAAAGCAAAGAAATGAGCAGTGGCGAGGACGTCCGTTCCTGTTCACCGCTTTTGTCTTTGTTCGACGACGCGCGGTCTGGCCGTCGCACGCACACAGATGTCTGTCTTGGCCCGCGACGAGAAGGCCGGAATCTGCCATTCTCTGTCTCTCTATCTGAGTAGAGTAGAGGCCTACGATATGATACTCTATCTGCCTGGATGCGGACGGGGTCAACCAACTAACTATGTAGCCACACCGAGCGCCCACGCGCATCTGATTCCCCGCACTTTGGGCTAAGCTTACGGCTCACCAGGGGGCTGGCGGGCGAGGTTGGGGTCCGTCAGCAGCGGGGGGGGAAATGCGGCTTAGCCTCAGCCCAATCCCGTCTGCGACGTGCGGAGGTAGTATCTGGAGTTCGTCGCGGCAAGGAGTCGCGGGAGGAGTCCTGGGAGGATCTCGATATCTGCATCGCGCCACGGGCACACGACGGGACCCATCTGGAACGCCACCGTGGATCCGCTCCGATATCCGCACTCGCCAGCACCGTTGTCCGGTCGAGATGGCCGGTTCCGCCGCATTCGGACGGCCTCCTGCGTCTACAGCCATGTCGACGTCTGGCATCCTGCGCTCTGGGCGGGCGGGGGCGACGGCGATCCGGCGAAAGGCGAATGCGACGTGCAGAGCCGGCACAACTCTGCAGAATGCAGTCCGCTGCTGCGTCGACATTCCGCCGCCGCGTTCCGAGACATCCACCGCGAAGCAGGTACTCTGCTCGCGCCGCACCGAGCGCTGCTATTCCACACACATCTCCGTCCGACGAATCGCCGCCGCAATCCGGTTCGCGCGGGCTCCAGGAGGCCCCCCTGCGTTTCCGCCGTCCCCCTCTCCTCCCCGCCGCGACGGTCCAAAGATCCAGCGTCCAATGTCGCCGAGCTGATCACCCAGAGAGTCTGCACATCTCGCTGTCAATCTCCGCATCGCCGCTGCCTGCGTCCTGCGGACTCTCCAGCCAGCCATCATGGGCTCTTTTCCTGTTCTCTTGCTCCTCAAGACTCGCCCACCCAATAGCACTGCCAGCAGGGCTGCTATACTCCATAGTCCGCCGAACCGAACCTCCACGAACGTGCTCTCACGCTCCCCGCTGCAGGGGACCTGCCAGCAGTGTGCATGATTATTACTCTCCGGGCCACCTTCGATCGAGCACCGAAAGTACGTGAGCATCGCTGGGCAGCGGCTCAGGCTTCCCTGGACCAACGCAGTCCGCCGCAGTTAGCCCCCCCCCCCCCAACACGCATGTGTCTCGGACTGGGGTGACGCCTGTGTTCTACCACGCACACCGATCCCTACCCACAGGTACTTATACCACACCCGCCCGCCCCGTCGCCTCCAGCCTTTCTTTCCGCTCCATCGATCGGGCGCCGTCGGAAGGATCCAGCCAGCGGCTTCTCACCGCCGAACCTCAGCCATCCCCAATCACTGCGACACTGCGATCCCTTCTGTCCAGCCCCCGGCTTCCTACAATCCCCTCCGGCCGTCCCCGTCCGCGATGGCCACGACACCCACTTCCAGCTCGTCCTCGGGCGACCTGGCCGAGAAGGAGGCCGTGACGTACCTTTCCGGCCCCGGCTCGCTGGAAACCGGCTCCGTCGGCTTCGATGCTGAGGCTACCAAGAAGCTCCTGCGGAGGTTGGACTGGCATCTGGTGCCCTTCCTGGCCCTGCTCTACCTGTGCGTTCCCCGTCCTGTGCTGTGCTCGCCCGATGCGAGCCGACCGGCGCTGTGCTGACACGCCACGCTCTGCAGGCTCTCCTTCTTGGACCGCACAAACATCGGCAATGCTCGTCTCGCCGGGCTCGAGGCGGACCTCGGCATGTCGGGCCTCGACTACAACGTCGCCCTCGCCGTGTTCTTCCCGTGGTACGTCGCGGCCGAGATTCCCAGCAACATGATGATGAAGAGGACCAGCCCTTCCAAGTGGCTCTGTTTCATCATGGTCGCCTGGGGTGTCTGTGAGTTCCTTTTCCCGTCCCTTCCCAGCCCGAGCGGCGGCCGCTGACGGACGGCCGGCAGGCATGACTCTGATGGGTCTGGTCACCAACTTCAATGGGCTGCTCGCTGCGCGTATGGCGCTCGGTATCGCCGAGGGTGGCCTCTTCCCTGGTGTCACCTTCTACATCACGCTCTGGTACAGGCGCCACGAGTGTGGCCTGCGCATGGCCCTCTTCTTCTCGGCCGCAACCCTCGCCGGCGCTTTTGGCGGTCTGCTGGCGCGTGGCATCGCCGAGATGGACGGCATAGGAGGAAAGCCCGGCTGGGCTTGGATCTTCATCCTCGAGGGCCTCCTGACGCTCGTCGTCGCCTTCATTGCCTACTGGGCCATTAACGACTATCCCGCCACGGCAAAGTTCCTGAGCGCCGAGGAGAAGACCGAGGTCGAGCGCCGCCTGAAGGAGGACCGCACCCACCTGGCCGACGAGTACGACACGAAGTACTTCTGGGCCGCGCTCAAGGACTGGAAGATCTACGTGCACATGCTCATCACCATCGGCATCTACACGCCGCTGTACTCGATCTCGCTCTTCCTGCCCACCATCGTCCGGAACATGCACTACACCAACGAGAAGTCGCAGCTGATGACGGTGCCGCCGTACGTCGCCGCCTGCATCATGACCATCGGTTGCGGCTACCTCGCCGACCGCCAGCAGCAGCGCGGCATCTATATGCTCGGGTGCTGCGCCGTCGCCATCATCGGCTTCACCATGCTCATCGCCACCGAGAACCCCCACATCCAGTACGCGGGCACCTTCTTCGCCGCCTGCGGCATCTATCCGGCCGTGCCCATGGGCGTCGCCTGGAACGGCAACAACATCGGCGGCTCGACCAAGCGTGCTGTCGGCATCGCCATGCACGTCGGCTTCGGCAACCTCGGAGGCGTGCTAGCGGCCTTCTCGTACCGCGCCACGGACGCGCCGCGCTACTTCTCCGGCCATGGCCTGCTGATCGGCACCATCACCATGAGCGGCTGCCTCACCGCGTTCATGACATTCTACCTGCGCCGCGAGAACAAGCGTCGCGACGAGCTTATGGCGAGCCAGGGCATGACGCTGGCCACGTACACGGACGAGCAGAAGGACGCCGAGCGGGAGCGGGGCGACGACGCCACTGTGAGTTTTTTCCCATCCACTTTTTTTCCCCTTCGATGATACAGTCTCCTAACTCCGCCCGCAGTTCTACCGCTTCACCGTGTGAGCGACATGGCCCGACCCGAGCCAACCGCCGCCGCCACGTTTCGCATCTCGCTGTTCATTTCGTTGGATAGAGTATATTGGGGCCCAGATGGGACGACTTACTCTCTTACTTTCTTTCTTTCTTTTACGATTGGCTGTACATATGTATTATTTGTTTTTCCCCGTGTCTCTTGCGGGTTATTTTTAGTTGCCACATCTTTGTAGTTTTTTTTACCACTGGTATGTCTGGGGAGTTGGAGGGGATTGGTATGAAATGGGAATGGAATGAAATGGGTGTGATTACGTACGAGCGGACGAGATGTGAGCGAGTTGCGGTGCGGCGGTCATTGGTTACCAAAGTCCAAATATAAAAAAAAAGGGGGGGCGTGGTGTCATCCCGCAATCTGCGAGTAATGGTTTTGGGATCCTGTCGCAACAACCAGCGATGAAGTTCTTTAGTGGCTCGAGTGACATTTATTCTCCGTTTTATTGTCACAGCCTGGGTGAGAAAGTATGGGCGACCGTTGTGATCATTTCTTACTCCACTACTACATGGTATAATAAGCCTAATTTAAAAGAGGAGCTAGCCTAAGGTACTTTATATGTTAATCGACTTTCTTTTAGCTTTAACCTTGATACAAGAAGATTTCTTGTATGTTGAGCTTTTGTGGTTGCTGGACGGTGCTAGATTAAGTAGGTAGGTACATCGACAACCAAAATCTCGACTTATCGCGCTCACACTTGAGATGCCCCATTAACACGCCGAGGATTGGCTCGTCCGCGAATTTTTTGGGGCTATATGGTGGTGCAGTAAGAAATGACCAGAGCGGGCCACCCAGCACATTATCTCACTCGGGGGGTACCCTAACTATAAGCCGAATAGCTCGAAGTCAATAGAGAGCGCGACTCGAGTCGCTAGACGCAATGATTCGAATCGATAAACAGAATGGCTCGAGTCGGTGAATCGAAAACAGAACGACCCCAGTCGCTAAAAAAACTTCGAAGACCCAAACACGAGCCCTTCGATCGCCCTTCGGTCTGTAATTCGCTTAACGTATTTTTGCTATCTGTGTTTTTTTTTTGTGAATAACTGAAAACAACCAATGCCCCCCCCAATAGAGAAGTAGAACAAAAAAGGAGGTGATTCTGAGCGACAACTAAAGAACTTGACTGGGTTTACAAACCATCACTCGCAGATTGCGGGATGACACCACACTTTTTTTTTCTTTCTATTTGGACTTTGGTGGTTAATGACTGTCGCCCACTGCATGTTGGGGGGGGGGGGGGGGGGGGGATGGTTATTGTACGCCCATGGCGACGGAGCTGTGGGCACGCGACATCACTCGGTCCTCGTCGGCCGCACCGAGGGGGGGCAATCAAGCCGCGCTCTTAATATCGCCATGATCCAATAGGGTCGCTTGCGGCGAATGAGTAATCATCATCATCACCATCATCATCATCAAGCTGTGCTTTTTTGGGGGGGGTTTCAAATTACTCGCATATGCGGCCAGTGTTGATCATGGCGAGCCTGGAGCCTAGACTCCTGAGATCCAGGACGGGAAATACGAACCCAGGGGCCCGAGAAGCCATCAAAAACTCTGCGATGCATTCATTATTTCATCAATCAAGTGCCGAAGTTACTTTTTGGTTCAGACGCAGCAAAGAACTACGACGTTAGATATACTCTACCTATTTAAGCACCTAGTCCTAGTTTGTAACGAGACCTTGACCAGGGCCCGTGTATGTAGTACATATGTTGGGTTAATATCTACAAGGTCCTAGGACAGTCCTCGTCTCGGCCCTAGGCCCTAGGCCAAAGAAAGATGACGATGAGTTTAAAAGACATCCCTGGTCCGGAGAGTTTCGAGGCAGATCCTTACGCCCGAGTGCTAGATAAACGACCTCACCTACTGTACATAGTCGAGATTATTGATTCACTTTAATTGAGCAGTAGGTACATAGATACAGGGCAGAATTCTTCGCGTCCTCCCGGGCCCGACGCGGCAGCCATGTAAAGCCCCAATACCTGTCCTTGGCAGAGCGGGGTTTATGGCTTCTCGGACCTGGTCGCAACCGAAGCAAGTATCAGATACTCCCGTATATACATATGTATGTACATACAATATGTAGATAACAAAAAGGGGGTACTTGTACTAGAGTGGATCGAGCAGCACTACGCTATTTGCTCCACGTATCAGCGCAAATCTAGTAGATATTGACTCCCATGCGTACCGAGGCTGATGCTATCCTGAACCAGCTATTAATACGTATTTGCACTCTAATATCTATGTAAGTACGTGTCGCGAATGATAGTGGCGTCACTATGTACTGCATTTTACAGTAGCAGCCCCAGTATCAGAACGGGCCCTGTATCTACTACTGAGGTACTCAAGCCGCGAAGGGATACAACCACATCTAAACAACGAAACAATTCCACTACCAGGCCCCAGCACTCTTTGGTACAAAATGCAGGTTTTTGCGTGTGAAAAAACCCCCCAACACAACGGGCTGTTCGGCCCGGATATCTCTTCTGTATATCTGCCTCGTATGGCGCAGAGTATATGTACTTGGTTGAAGGTCGGGATAGTGAATTAAGGATGGGGGTTTGAATACAACATTGATCCGCATGTGATATTTCGCCTCGTTTAAACGCCAAGATGGTATAGTTGTACTCCAGCGCCGAAGTTCAGTATCCGTGCTTCTCATACGATTCTTGCAGTAGCAACGCATTATTCTGGCGGCAATTCAAAAACCTATGCTGCGACAGCCACCACTGACAATCCCCAATTGCAACCGCCCTTGTGCTGGATCCCAGCGAAAATGTTTTTTTCTTTTTACAATAGGATGTATGGCATGATATGGTATCAGCACAGCGGATGCGGTGTGGCGTGGCCACGGGTACCAAACCGTGCACAAAGACGAAAGATGTGAGCGCGACTGATAGGCACACGACATGAGAAAATGGGACTGGGACTACTGGGAGAGCCGGTGGACTGACCCGGCAAGCACGCGACAATAATATGGGATGAATTCTAGATGATCATGGCGTAGTACCCGGTGCTGGGTGGCAGGAAGGAGTAACTAACTACGAGCTCTTTTTTATCTGGCATTGCGCCTCCGTTGGCGGGAAACATGTATTCTGGAATAGACTCAGATACAGTAGGCGGACAGTATGAGTATCTACGGTAGCAATTTCACCCCACTTTTGTATTGTATCCCGGTTATGTTCCTCGCACAGACGATCACTCGACACACTGCGCTTCTGACACGGCATGTTAAGAAAACTACATTGCCATGATCTATAGGTCGCACGAGATCAATGACTAAATCAAAGAAAGGGGGGATGGGGGATTACTCGCATGCGACCTATCTAGATCATGGCCAGAAGCACAGCGAGTTTCCCCCGTCCACTGTCGTTGTGCCCCCCCCTCCACCCTGGCCCATTCCCGATATATGTACAACTTTCCTCGCACCCTCACCGCATCCCCTTTCCAGCTGAAGATCTCGCGCCTCCGCTATCTCTTCCTCAAAACTCTGGGCGTCTTCCTCTGTCCTGTCCTTCGTCTCACTCCCGCGTCCGTATGGTGGAAAGGGAAAGACCAGAGAACCCAGATCTCGAACCCCGATCTGGTCTCCTTCCTTACTTGCCCCCCCCCCCCAATAGGCACACAGGCGAGCTGGGTTGTCCGGCCCCGGTCGGTCGGTGGGGGGTCGGTCGGCCGGTGGGGGGTCGGTCGGCCGGTTTCATCGCCAACAAACGCGGCGAGCGTCCAGGCCGAGTGACAGCACGTGTCGCACCGCAACCGAAGAAAGCGAATCGAACCCCTGGAAAGTGAATCGAATCGGTCCTCGAAGGTATCCAGCCATTTGGAGAGCTCCCCCTGTGTTTTTGAAGCCTACCGGCAACCCACTCCTCAGCAACCACAAACCAAGAACTCCGATATATATACATACGGATATCACTTTTTGCCAGTGCAAAGATGGCAAGGGAATGAAAGCGCGGGGGGTTGCGTGGGGTTGCTTACCTACTCCTGACACGGAGTATGGCGTGTGCTGTGTAGATATCGCTGGTTTCTTCCACTGGCAGTCAAGATCGATACGGGGGTTTGAGATCTCGATCTTATCGGTACATACAAACGGTTCCATCACGGCATCCAGCGTTATAGGCGATGCATACCTTGTAGTCGGAGGATTACCAGCAACCCCTACCCTGGATAAGGTGAAGTTGGATATGTATGTTGGACAGCTGTTGACGAGCAAAAAACCCACGTTCATTCCCATTGGAGGATCCTTCGGACTCGGAGTCGGACGTGACGTAGCTTCTACCCATGTGCTCGGAACGGATGCGTTTTCTCCCACTTTTCCCTGTGGTCTGGGTCTGGGTCTGATTCTGCTTCCACCGCCCCAGATGTTGAGCGGACGCTGACAAACTGGGGTTAGTTATCGGCTTACGTACGCAGCCGCATGGACGATATCGGGCGACGCCGTACTGCACAACCCCGCTCGCCCGCAACCGTCTTGCACAACAATGCTCGTCGTGCCCATCCTGCCGCACCCGCCGTCGGCGACGCCGGCGGTGCTGAACATTCTCTTCGAGCCGTCCGCGGCGCTGCGCAGTGTGGTCGCGGCCGCCGCGCCGCCGCCGGAGTTCGCGACGTACGCGGAGCTGGTGGAGTGGGCGACGGCGCGGATCGCAGACCTGCCGCGCGACGATCCGCGACTGCTCGACATCCTCAGCGCGCATCCGCGACTGGGCGCCACGGCCGTCGACTCCGCCGCGTCGCGCGACGAACAGGCGTCCCTGCGCGCCGGCCAGGCCGACGAGCTGCGCACGCTCAACGAGCTCTACGAACGCACGTTTCCGGGGCTGCGATACGTGTGGGTTTCCGTTTCCCACTCCACTCCAGCGAGAGGGGCGGGAGGAGGCTAATGCGCAACGGACAGCGTCTTCGTCAACGCCCGGCCACGAGCCGCGATCGTGGCCGACATGACCGCCCGGATTGCGCGGGGCGACATCGCGCTGGAGAAGCAGGAGGCGATCGCGGTCCGTCCCCACTATATGCTGATTTCTTTTCTTTTTCTCCGTTTGCGCTTACATACGAACGGAGTAACAACAGGCGATGCGTGATATCGCACTGGATCGTGCGGCGAAGTTCACGGCTGCGTGACGAAGGGACAAGGCAGAGGACGGAGGAGACAAGGGAAGACGTACGTAGAAATGAAATGGGCACGAAGGAAATACACCCGTGACGATATGTACCGAACCGCAGTAAATGCACGCTGCCGCCCCCATCCATCCCGGAACAAAAGAAAGCGACAAAGGAGAGGACAAGCGAAGCGAGAAGAGAAAGAAGAAGAAAAAGGAAGAAAAGCGGGGTGGCGGGCGTCGCCGTCGTCGTCGTCGTCGTCGTCGCCGGCTTGGATATCCGAGTGCGCGCGAACCGGCAGACGGCGACCCCAACGGAGCAGCAGGCACGCGGCTCAGCAGTACCCAATGTCCAGCCCCATGCCGCGGCGCTGGCGGTCCAGCTCGGCCTCGCTGGGCGGCGACGGCGGCCGGTAGTAGTTAGGGATCTCTGCGTACGGGTCGACGTCCTTCGCGCTGCTGCCGTCGTCGAAGAAAGGGGCGAGCAGCGGCTGCGGGTACGCGGTGGTGCTGCGCGGCTCTTCGTCCGCAGCGGGCGGCGACGGCGATCGCGGCGGGGTGGGGGGGCGGCGCCGCCGGCGGGGGCGGCGCACCAGTCCGCTGCGCTGGAAACTCGAGTGCGCTGCGGCGGCGAGTCGTTCCCTGCACGCACCCAGACACGCGCGGCCATCAGTCGCAGCCCCCACCAGCCACTCTCTCGCCGCCACCGTTCGCTGCGGACTAACCTGAACTCCCTGCGCGCGGCCTCGACGCGCTTGTCGTGCTCGATGCGCCGGGCCGCGGCGTCGCGCTTGATCTTGTTCAGGATCGCGGCCTTGCGCAGCACGCTGCCGCCGCGGGGACGGCGGGCGAGCGCGGCGGCCACGCACGGGCGCGGCGGCCGCACGCTGGGGCTGGCCGCCGGCATGGCGAACGGCAACGACAGGCGCGACGTGACCAGGTGCAGCCGCAGCCGCCGCTTCTTCGCGATCGGGTGGGCGTCGGTGTCGGAGAGGCCGCACGGGCGCGCGCGCTTGAGCGAGCCGGCGGGGGCGGGCGGGGGCGGGAAGGCGAAGGTGGAGGCGGCGGACGGGCGCGGCGCGGCGAAGACGAACGGCTGTGCGTGTCCGGTCCGGGTCATGGCTGGGCTGAAGACATTGCGGGCGGGATCCATCTGGGTGCGCGGGGCATGCAGATGGCTGCCTTTTGCCGGATATCGCGATTTCGTTCTCTCTTTTTCTTTTTATTTTTTTATTTTGTTCCGTCGGTCGGAGCAGCTGGATCAGTTCCGAGCGCGGGGCCCAGAGCGCTGGGTCGGGGGAGCGCAGGCGGTGTGCGTAGGGGGCGGGAGCAGGCTGGGCTGGGATGGAGCGTGGTGATGTGTGAATGTGTGGTGGGCAAGTATGTGTTCTTTCCGCGGACGAAGGTCCGGAGGGGCGGCGGTGGTGTGGATGGCGGGGGACGGACACGCCTCTATATCTGTGTTCTGCGCGAGTCCCCATCCATCCAGCCCGCGCCAGTTCCCTCCGCACCCTCCAGCGATCTCAGCGTGCCCCGGCCCACCGCCCACACCGCCACCCATGCTCGCGAGAATGTGGGGAGCGCATGAAGCGAAGCTGCCCCCTGCCCCTGCTCGCGCCCTTGCAAATGTAAGCATGTCGTCTGTGTATGTATGATGTATGTGTGTATGCAGGCTGCCAGACCCGGCCACAGCCAGCGACAGCTCAGACCATATTCTGGTCCGGTTCGGGGCCGCAGCCAACCTTGCATCCGCAGCTCGCAGCGTGGAAGAAAAACCCCCCAGCAGGAAAAAAAGAAAAGGGAAGAAGGAAGAAAGAAAAAAGAAAAAAAAAGAAAACAAGAAAAGAGAAAGCGAAAGAGAAAGAGAGAAAGAAGAAAAGGGGAACACGCAGCAGGAAGGAGAGAGAAGAAGCAGCAGGGACGGGAGAAAGGAAATGGGGCATGCAGTCCATCACCGCCCCGCCCCATCGTCAGGGAGGAAAAGCAAAACCGGAGCCACACCTGCGCGAGAGGGGAGGGATGACCACTCAGCCCAACAGGCGGGTCCCGCTCCGTCCATCCATCCATCCATCCCTTTGTTCTTTCTTTCCCGTCGGTCACGCTGTGCATGCATGCACGCACACATACATACACACAGAGATGTGTAGATGTTGTCTGATGTGTGTAGATACATATGCAGAGTATGTGTGCCGCCGCATGGCGAAAAGGAAGAGGTGTGCCATGCGAACTGGGGTGCAAGGCTCGGCAGCCCCGACGCCCCGCAGACGGCGTGCTCTGTCTGCTCTGCGCTCTGCGCTCTGCGAGCTGGCGCCGGCGAGAAGCGTGGCGGATGTGTTTGGCTGCGGGGTCCAGGCGCTTCCGGTGGGACGGGCAGAGCCGGGCAACTCTCGTGCGCTCTCGGAATCCACATCCGCCAATACGGCGCCAAGCATGCAGTGCGCATACATACATAGATATGTATCTGGTATGATTGTATGTATCTAGATATGTCGTGCGCGGCGCTGCCGGCGCGGTCACGGGGCGGCGACCGCGGCAAGTGCCTGCTTTCCTCTTCCGTTTCGCCCGCCGCCTGCCGTCTGCCGTCTGCCGTCTGCCAGCTGCCCCGCGCCCGCTCCGATCCGTCGCACCGAGCAACCGCGAAGCCCAGCACGCAGTCTATGTGGGCCAGTGTCTATACCTGTATAGCGGCGGACGGACGAATCGAAACTCCACCGAGGGCCTCCTGCGTGGGCACGGCGGCCGGCCGAGCGAGTGTGGTCGGTCGATCGACCAGACTAACCAGTGCCGCATGCGGGATGCTGCACCACCCACGCATGCTGCTGTGGCAGCTGGGAGGGTGGTGCGTGGCCGGGATGCGGTTGCAAGACGGGCCCGCGCGATGCAGCTGCCAAGCCAGCCAGCCAGCCAGCAGCCAGCCCGGAACAGGACGAGGCGGCCACAATGCACGGAGCTCGAACGGGCGACGGCGGGCGACTGGCCGGTGGCGGGCCCGTGCGGTGGGAGGAGAGCATCGGTGGAAACGGCGGGAGATATCGCCACGCCAGCACGGTGCGGCGAGACAGCGTGCCGACGGCCCGCCCATCTGCGCTTGCTCCGCGGTACGCCGCCGCCGCCGCCGCCGTGCCCGTGTTGTCCCGGCCGCTCCAGCTCTGTCCCGTCGGCCTTCGGTTCCTGCGTCGCTGCGTGGAGTCGTATGGATGCATGTAGATATGTTTGTTGTACAGTCGGCTTCTCCCGGACAAGCGCGCTGCTGGACGGCGAGCGTGATACATCTCTCCACACGTAGCTCGAGTACATGCACATGTATGCGTCTCGCTCGTTCGGGCCTGAAACCTGCGCTCGCAGATCTCCGCGTCGCGACTGGGCGGCCGGGGGCGAAAGCGCCAAGAGGTTGTGTCTGCGCGCACAAAGAAAGGAGATATCGATGGGCACTGCGGATGCCTGCAGTGCTGATGGGCGGGCGACCGCAGGGGAGGGAGCGAAGGGCTGGATGGCGGAGCGCGTGTCGAACGTCGCCCTGGTGGCGAGCGCGTCGGCCGCATCCCGCCGCCGTGCTGGCGCTGTTCTACTGGTGTGCGCGTGGCCACCCACGGAGAGTCAGGGGGCGGCCGCGGGAGAGACTGTTCGGCGTTCTGCGGAGCACAAACACGACCGGCGTCCGGAAGTCCGCTTCCACGCAGCCAGCGCTCCGCCAGACACCATCGGCCGCGCCCGCGTTGCGTGTCTCGCCGCTCGGTTCCCTTCATCTCCCCCGTCTCGGCGCGCCTGTGGCGGGACCGAGCCGGACGGACAGCCGATCACGGAGCCAACGTCGCCGTGCCAAACCCGCCGAGATCGGCCCGAAACTCTCGTGCCAGGTCGGGAGTCCAGAAAACGGATCGGCAGAGCAGACGGGCCCCTCGATCCTCTGCCGGACTCGTCACAAGTCGAGACGTGCTCGCGAAGAGGTCAAAACTGCCGCCTTACGTACTCGCAGAGCTCGGCCCTGCTTCCAAGTTTCAGAGCATTTCAAACCCGCCCGCAGGCAGTTGGCTGCAGTTGGCTGCCTGCTGCCTGTCTGCCTGCCTGAGACCTCCAACCTCCACCCTCCACCCTCAATCCACCCCATTCCATTCGTGCTGCCCGTGGTTTTTTTTTTTCTGACGGACTCGGAATCCTGCTTCTCTCCGCTCGTCCGTCCATACGTTGGCTGCGGGGACGAGATCAGATCGAGAGGTGGAGCCCGGCGGGAGGACGGCGGACCACTTGCACGCCCGCCTCAGCGATGGCGTCGTTGCCGTTGTCTGACGGTTCGCGCTCCATTCGGGTTCGTCATACGACAGAGAGGGGACTGGCTCGAGCAGCTGCCTTTGTTTGAACCACCGTGGAGTTCTTGGCCGTCTGTCTTTCTGTTCTCAGCAGCACGGCCCAACGCCCACTGCAGCGTCCATCCACAGAGCTAGCCCGACCTGGGCCCCCCGGTGTTGTTTTGCTTAGTTCGCTCTGCTCTCCGCCAACCACGACCGTGCGATCGTTTCTCCGATTCCCACGATCAGTGCCGATTCCGCACCCACCCCCACCCGCACCATTATTCCAGTGTCCAGCGTCCAGCGTCCACTGTCCACTGTCCACCCGCCAGCATACATACGGTATTCTCCAGCAGAAACAAATCCAGATTGTGACGAGCCGTCGCTCGGTAGATACCGTTGCCAAGTTTGTGTCGAGCGAGGCCCGGTTGGGTGGGTGCGGCGCCTGCGGACGGCATTCGCTGCTCTCTCCGCATCTGCGTTTGTTGCTGCTGCTGCTGCTGCTGCTGCTGCTGCTGTCGCTGACCCCCGACGGTCCACGTCCACAGATGCCGAAGCTGGGGCGGATGCTCTTACATAAAGCGATCCCGCCGACGGAGTTCCGCCACCGGGGATCTGCGACGGCGCACGTTCGAATACATATGTAGCTGCGGTTGGGTTTTGGGGTTTTGGGTTTTGGGGCTGGGGTTTGGGTTTTGGGTTTTGGGTTTGCGTGCTGCCTGACCTCGTGGCACGATTCCACGGCCGGTTTCTGGTGATCCCCCACCTGCCTCGTAGCTGCTGCTTCCCCGTGCTTGCGGAGGAGAGCAGCGAAGGGGGAAGCGCATGTAGAGTATGATGTAGCGTGCCGCAGACCGGGAAGGCGGAAAAAACGGGCGGCAGAGGCGACAACTCCGCTGCTCCATTCTACTTTGGCTTCCCTCGCCGTCGCTCATGTGGTCGGTCTGCAGCTAAAAACAGCCCCCCTACCAACCAAACGCCGATTCTTGCTTCTCCCAGCGAACGGACGAGAAGCTGCATACAAGGCTGCTTGCAGCGAAAGCAAAAAAAAAAAAAAAAAAAGCTCCCGGGCAAGACGCTGCGATCACGGGCGACAATCCAGATCTCCACCGCTGCCGGCTGCAACCAAATCCGCGAAAACGGGTTTCTTAGTTCGTGCGCTGCGCACAGTGCCGTCCAGCCACCGTCCAGCGTCCAGCGTCCAGCGTCCGGCGTCCACCGTCCGCCCAGCCAACCTCTCTCGCCGAGCGGCCGATACCCAGATCCGGCCGTGGTAGCTGTTGGTGCTGCCGGCCGGGGTTCGCGCGGCGAGTGTCATGTGCTCCGTCTCCGAGTGCGCACGTATCTTAGCATATGTATAGCTGTTGCTTCCGCCGCCGGTCGCAAACCGCGGAAAGCTTATGTATGCGGCGTCGGCCATCTCCTCCCCCTGCGCCGCTCGTTCGCTGTCGCTCGGACGAGGCCGCACAGCTGTTCGGCTCGTCCGCTTCGGGCGCTGCGATCCCGTCGTATCGCGACAGGCCGCCGCTGTGCTGAGACGGGCAGGTGGAGGCCGTGGGAATGCGGATAGCCGTTGCGCCCGCTCTTCCTTCGGTCTGGAGCCCTGCCGCCGGTTGGTTAGCTGCGTGCATGGCAGGTGGCGGAGGGAGGGAGAACCCCATGGCGCATGGCTGCAGGGCGCAAAAGTTTTTAGCAGAAAAAGGAAAGAAAAGGAAGGCCGGCCATCTCGTGGATGGTTGGGCCAGCGTGGTCTCGCGAGAAAAGAAAAGAGAAGACGCGGAGGCGATGGATCAGGATGGGAGGGTGGCGAGATGAAACGGAGACAGCCTTGGCATGTGCATACATATTTGCTGTGGACTGCGGGAGCGAGGGGGAAGCCGCGTGCATCGTATCGCATGCACGCATGCACACGTACGGGATGTGCTCGAAAACGGACTGTCTGTCTGTCTGCGAGAGAAGCACGAACCATGGACTGTGATCGACACTGCCGTGGGACGGACAACCACAACCGCAACCACAATCACAACCACAGCCACTTCCTTCTCCCTTCCTTCCTCTCGTAGCCGTGTCGCGGGCTCCTTGCACGGAACACAATCTGTCTTGAGAAAAGGAACCGGAAAAAGGAAACCAAAAGCCCTCCATCCATACGAGCGTGTTTACATGGACCCGGTGACCCCGACTGCTTCCGTCAGCCATCCCGTCTCGCGTGTTTCTTCTTCTCCTTCTCCTTCTCCTTCTTCGCCTTCTTCTCCTTCTTCTTCTTCTACTGCTGGTCTCGAAGAGGGGGTGTCGACCCCGCGCGTCGTCCGATATCGTCTCCATCCCCGTTCAACGCGAACGCCCGAGTTGCCGCGGAGACATTCGGACGCTTATCGTAGATACACTTATCGTGAGCTCACCTCGCCGACCAGCAGTGTGGTTTTCCGAGCGGACGGCGGGCTGCAGTTCTGTCGTGTTAACTTGTTGGGTATGTCGGCGATTGGCGCACGGTAACGTGTCTACTCGACAAAATCAGGTAGGTATCCAGACAGGCTAGCGTGCCCAGACAAGGCTGACACCGTCATGTCTCAAGCCTTCTTGTCGGAAATCCGGGGGAGTTGACAGGTGCGGGGAGTTGGAGGGGGAATACATACATGCATACAGGAAGGAGGGAAGGAGTTCGAACCGAAGCGAAACGGGGTGGAAGGGAACTGGTTCGCGGAGGTGTGTATGTGACCGTCTTGGGCCATTCCCCGTTCTGTGCGTATGCCGAGTGCAGGAGGAGGATGGGCTTTGGGCCTGGGCTTTTATCTTGATGCAAGCCAGCGCTGCTGCTGCTCACAACTCCGGACGGACTAGATAGGTATGTAGTTAATGCACGGCGAAGGGGCCAGGGAATCCCGAAGGCCAAATGGCCATCCCCAGACTTCAACCCCTGCCTTGCTGTGAATAGAGGTAGGTAGATATGTGGGTAGCAAGTGCCGCCATCTTGCTTCTTAGCTAAACACCAAATTTCCAATCGTTGGTTGCAACACATTTTGCTGGCGTCGGACGCATCGGTGAGTAGCGCCGCGCCGAACACCCCGAGGCGGCTTCATGGGATATCACTCCGACAAAGTCAGCCTTGTCACTAGCGTGTCCGGTCACTATCTGCCCGTGATTTCGTCCGTCCGTGCATGCTTACCTGACGCCGCAGATGGCCAGTGCTGCACACTGCCTGGCCGACTCCGTCCGTACACGGCAACAGGCTGTTGGCGCTGCCGGTGTTTCAACGCGACTGTCTGTCGGGTGCATTGCCGTACGCGAGGTGATCGTCGTTGTGGTGCGCACACCGGCTGCTTTTTTTTAGTTTTGTTCTGCTACTATCCGCTGCGCATAGATAAGTACTGGTTGCGGCTGCACGGAGGTTCGGACATATGTAGCTATGTACACGTCGTGGTGACGGATTGTGAGCGAGACGAGCTGCACTAACCGTTGTAGGCTTGGCATCGGGTTAGCGTGGGCTTGGCATCAGTTTGGCGTCCCCCCAATGACGTGCCTTGCTTCTCACCGATTCCACAGCGAATGTCACTTGCATCCGTGGGCCGAGCAGCTTCCAAGGTTCGGACGGCCGCTAATCTACTTTGCGCGGCTGATATGCTACTTACGACTCTGCTTTGTCCCCCTCCATGTCCGTTGTTGTAAATGGCGTCTCGCGCACGTCCCGGACACACCTTCCACCGTGTTCTCGTGCCGTCTCCCTCCAAAATTGTAACTTTCCTGTGCTTTCCACTGCTAAGCGTCTCTCTGACGATCAAGCAGCGCCCGGCTAGCCCAACAACCTCTCTCTCCGCGAACTCCTGCCCGACCAGCCAATCACACACACTACATTCCCGCGAGACGTCGATCTGGCCTGGCGTCTGACAGAGGTACTCTACTTGCCTTCGATCTGTGGCTCATCCCGTGCCTTCACCCGTCGACGCCACCTTACCCATCTCCCCTAAGCACAGGGGCGCTTCTCGCATCCGGCGTTCGCGTCGATTGGTGCCAGCCATGTCAACGTCGATGAGCTTACCTTCGATCAAGATATCGAAGAACGTGCTGGGCGGAGGAGGGAGTGGAGGCGGTGGTGGCGGTGGAAAGACCGTCGAGGTTCCCACGCCAATCACCGAGATCGACACCCCGACGTCTCCCGCGGCGGACAGCGATCGGCCGGACACGGGCGGGAGGATAGACAGTTAGTTCCGCGTTCCAGTCCCCCACATGTTCGGTATCGGGGAGGGGGCATCCATGGCTAAAAAAAGGGTACCCGAACTCTCACAGGCCCGAAAGCTGCGAACCGCACACCGTCGTTCGTCAAGGCCGACGCCGAGAAACCGCCGACGCCCGTGCCCACGCGAACCGCCACCGTTCGGAGGGGCACTCTGCCACGCGAGACCAGCACCGCCGACCCCATTACCCTGTCGATCCTCCGCCGTACGGGCACCGAAAACCCCTCCTCTAGAGCCCCCCGAAACGATGGCAGCGACGACGTCGAGAAGGGCGGCAGCGGTGGGGTTGGTGGTGGTGGGGGTGGTGGTGCGAGTGGGGGTGTGCAAGGCGGAATAGGCGCCGTCGGAAGGGTAGACAATGCGAAGGTGGGACTGCGCACGCAGACCGGAGGGAAAAAGTACCAGTCACACCAGCAGCGCTCTCCCCCTAGGGCGGATATGTATTACGCTTGGCTGCTGACAAGGCTGCAGGAAGGGCGTGTCGTTTCTCAGCCGCATCATGGGAAATAAAAAGAAGACCGCCGACGAGCCGGACGACGGCGGATCGACCGATGGCGATCGGCGGACCGAGGGTATGGATGCTGCTGTGTTCTCCCAGCCGATCGGATTCACTCCCACATTCCCGGCGCCGCCGAAATACATCCGGGTTGGCTGCCCAACATCCCTACTGCGATTGGCACCTTGTCTGATGGTGACTTGATAGGTTCACGCAAGCCAAAAGCCTCAGCGCGACTTCAACCAGATATTCCTGGCCCAAGAGCTGAGCACGGACGCCCCACCCGCGGACAGCGGTGGCGATGCGGAGGACGAAACCGCCGAAGACTCCGATACCCACGCGAGCAAGCCCGGCGCCATCTGGGCCATGAATTTCAGCAAGGACGGAAAGTACCTTGCAGCAGCCGGACAGGACAAGATCGTGAGGGTATGGCAGGTCTTGAGCTCCAAGGACGATCGCACCACGCACGAGCAGGGGGAGGACGCGGCGGGAACCACGGACGGCGAAGGCGAAGACCCGTATGCGGACGGCCATGGGGTGCGGCTTAATGCGCCAGTATTCATGACCGAACCGATACAGCAATATCATGGCCACACCGGGGATGTGTTGGACCTGAGTTGGAGCAAGGCAGGCCACCAGGGTGTGTGAATGTGGCAGAAGGGATGGCTGCTGATGAGTGAGCAGAACAACTTCCTCCTGTCGTCATCCATGGACAAAACAGTGAGGCTGTGGCATGTCACTCGGAAAGAGTGTCTCTGCTGCTTCCAGCACAGCGATTTCGTCACGTCGATCGCGTTTCACCCGCGAGACGACAGGTTCTTCCTGGCTGGCTCGCTCGACTCGAAACTGCGTCTGTGGAGCATTCCGGACAAGAGTGTTGCGTTCTGGAACGAATTGCCGGACTTGATCACGGCGGTGGCGTTCACGCCGGATGGGCGGATGGCTATCGCGGGATGCTTGGGCGGTCTCTGCATGTTCTACGAAACGGAGGGGCTCCGCTATCACACCCAGCTGCACGTCCGATCGTCACACGGGCGGAACGCGAAGGGCAGCAAGATCACCGGCATCGAGACGGTGACGTTCCCGCCCGACGACCCTAACGGTGATGTCAAGATCCTGGTCACCAGCAATGACTCGAGGGTTCGGATGTACAATTTTCGTGACAAGAGCCTCGAAACGAAGTTCAAGGGCTACGAGAACACTTGCAGCCAGATACACGCGAGCTTTAGTGACGACACCAAATACATCATCAGCGGGAGCGAGGATCGAAGGGTCTACATCTGGAATGTCGGTTCGGCAGATGCCGACAAGAAGGACAGGCGGCCAGTAGAATTCTTTGAGGCGCACTCGGCCATCGTCACGGTCGCCATCATAGCCCCGACCAAGACCAAGCAGTTGCTGAGCCAATCCGGGGATCCCATCTTCGATCTCTGCAATCCGCCCCCGATCACGTTGGTCAGCCGCTCGGATTCGGTTGCGTCCTCCAAGACGGTCACAGCTCCGCTCACCGTCGGCGGGGACGACCACGCCTCCGCTGCGGGGGGCGCCGTCAAGCCGAGCCCCTCCTGGACTGCCCGCTCCGCGCACCCCGCAGGCAACATCGTTGTGACGGCGGACTATTCCGGCAACATCAAGATCTTCCGCCAGGACTGCGCCGCGACCAAACGCAAGAACGAGTCGTGGGAGACGGCGTCGCTGCCGAAGCGGATCGGGACCGGGCTCCTCCGGAAGGGCTCGCTCAGCCATGCCTCACCCGACAGGATAATGTCCTGGCGCCAGAGTATCGCGTCGACCCATAGTTTGGACGTGGGATCCATCCGAAGCCGGGACTCGATCGCAGACCTGGACTCCGCGGGGGTTCGTGGCTCTTCCCCCAGAAACAGCATCATGTCCGTCGGCTCTACCAGCTCCAAGTTCGGCCGAGGCGTTGGCAGCCTCCGCTCCCGCGCGCAGTCGCTGTCGCAAGCCGGCGCCACGAGAGTCCGGAACGGTAGTGTCGGCCGGAGCTCCGTCCGCAGCGAACACGACGCCCACGACGCCAAGCAGCAGCAGCAGCAGCAGAGGGACTCCCAGCTCACGCGCGAGCTCACACACCAGTCCAGCAATATCTCCGAGGGTGGCCGCGGGGGCAAGCTGCCGAGGAACATCGTTTCTTCGGACGAGGACGAGGACGGCGGCGTCTTCAGTTCCGACGCCGAGAGCGAGGGCGAGGCCGTTCGGTGCAGGAAATGCGGCAGCACGAGCTTCAAGGCGAAGCAGCGACGGGGAGAGCACAAGCTCGTCTGCGCCAAGTAAGTGCTCCGTCCATCCAGCCGCTCATCCATACGCAGACTAACACCGTGCAGATGCAATACTGTCATGTGATGAGAAGAGGGGGAGAAGAACCCGCTGCGATTGTGTGTAATTGTACGATAGTTTCTTACGTTACCGTTTCTTTCATACTTAGATACCGTGCTCTCTCTTGTCTGTTCTCGTTCATTTTTTCTTTCTTTCTTTTTCTCTGCGGCAAACGTAACATTAGTAACATTAAATGGTTTTCTTTTTCTCATTGTGGTGGGGAGTGCATATTTCTTGTATTTTATTCTTTCCCCCCTTCTTGGTACCGCTGCCGTCTAGAGTAGGGTAGATTTGGGTAGAAATGCATTCTCCTGGCCGAGCGTGCCGGCGTTTGGATTTCTGCTTGTATTCGGCCTTTGTAACTTCTACCACTGCCGCTACTGCTACTTTTTGTATTCCGTTGCTGCTGCTTGAAAGGGGGAGGGGGGAGGAGAAGGTGCAAAGGGGTATCACACAAGCACTTCGTTGTGCCGACCGACGTTGGGGACACGATGAGCTGACTGCGGAGTTGTGAAAAACGATCGCTCGTGATCCACCTGCACTTCATTCGTCCATTCATTTCGTTTGGTTCCGGGACTGGCTGGTGGAGTTTTCTCCAGACCACAATGCATAGGCCGACGACGCACGGCGGGTGTCTACAAGCCGCGACCGATGAAATAGAGAGCGAAACGGCAATAGCAACTTCACGGTATTATGTACAAATGTACGCATCACACCGGCGCCTTCACCCCGGCCAACACGTCCTCGATGACCGCCTCCACGTCCAACTTGGCGAGATACGTCTCGACCGCGTGTTTGGAGCTGCCCCAGAGGGTGCTTCTCTCGTCGGCGGCGGTGGTCACCAGCGCGATGCGGTGCGCGTAGACCTTGAAGGCTGCGAGGCTCACCAGCGCTGGCGTGGCGAAATCCAGATTGTGTAGTGGCGCGAGACATCTGTTTTCGCTACTCAGCACGGGGAAGCGGGGGGGGGGAAGCGAAGAAGGAGGAAAGAGGTACCGAACTAGCAACTCGAAATCCACCGTCGCTTGCGCCGTCACTCCGCCACGGACGGCGCGGTGCATCCGGAGGAAGACGACGATGTCCCGCAAGTACCGTCGTATCTCGGTGCTGATGCACACGTCCGCAGCGAAGGCGGCGGTCGCAGCGATGATCTCGGCCGGTATCCGCGGGGTCTCGGGCTGCTGCGGAGACGGCGACGACTGGAAGGTCGGCGGGTATTTGCGGATCACCACCGACGCGAGGGAGGCGGTGTCGTCCGATGATGTAGGAAACCGGGTATGCAGGTGTCGGTTGTACGAGATCGAGTCCATGTCCATCTCGGTGTAGGATACGACATCGTCATCGCTGCCGTCGTCGTCACCGGCGTAACCGGAGTCCGGTGGCGAGTGATGGTGCGAGATGAAGAAATACTCCCGCTTATACCCACCCTTTGTCAGTCCCCACCGGCGCAACCACTCCCCACAGCGAAAACACACCAAGTGACCCAACAGCCCCGGCCTCCCGCCTGTCTTCGCCACAAGTGCGATGACTAAGAATCTCTCTGGCGCAGTCGTCGTGGTACTAGCGGCGGTGGTAACTTTCCTCGTCCGCATAAGCTACCACCTTCATCAGCCATCACTCGAATATACCAGCCATCTCTCTATCGACCACCGCCTACCGCAACCCACCTCTAGCACTTGCGCCTGAACCTGTAGACTCGCTCTCCCGAGGTCGGAGAGGACGAGAACATTCGGAACCCCCAGAGTTGAGTGTCGGTCGGGATCCTGTCCTCCGTGTCCATTGTTAAGCCCCCTATCCACTCCCTGTGCGATCCATCGGAGAGACCAAACCTCCAACGAAGTGATAATATCGCTTGTCCTCCTCTCGCTGGCAGTAACCGCCGCCACGAACTCCTCGAGCGACATTTCGGGCACACATCGCACCTTCTTTACCGCAAGGGCGAACCTCGATCGCGCAGTCTATCCATCTCCGATCAGCCCTCTCCCCCTTGCCCACAGTCGCCCTCGAGAGAACCCACGATCTCGAGCGCCCCCTCCAGCGTCTCGACATATCCCGCGTCCGTGGTGAGGATGCAGTGCCGGCCCGCGACGAGACACAGCAGCAGCGCGAGCTCGATGTCGGACAGCGTGTGCACGAGAGTGGCGAGGTATTCGCGTGCGTCGGGAGTCGCGGCGGCGGCGGAGGCGGTGGAGGTGGTGGCCATTCCATTGATGTCGCGGGAGGAAGCTCTAACATATATCGCCAGCTAGGTAGGGCGGGCAAGGTAATTAGGCACACAGATAGAGTAGTGTACCTTGCTGCTCTAGAGCGCTTCGCGTCAATGCTTGGCGGCCGCCCCTCACGCCCAGAGCTTCACGCTTGAGGACCACTCATCACCATCCGCTGCCACTACCACTACCACGACTATTTACCGCCCACGATACGATGCGAGTCACGACTTCGCCGCTCGACTTCCAGCACCACTCGGCGCACCTGCTGCGAGCGTACCCGGACAGCACCAAAATAACGACGACGTACCACTCGTCAGCGGCCGGCAAGGGCGTGCTCACGCTCAAGACGTACGACCCTGTGTCCGGTGTCGTGATCAAGTTCTCGACCACGAAGGTCGCCGACGTCGGTCGCTTGGTCGCCGGATTGCAGAAGCTGGCGAGGGAACAGGTCGGCGTCGAGGAGAAGGAGGGTTAGTGGATCGATTGACTGGAGGGGAGGAGTGACAGGAAGCTAATGAAAAGTGCAGATGTGATGGGAGAGGCACCTGAAACCGATGCTGCTGCTACTGCTCACCCTCCACCGGCGGCGGCGGTGACGGCGGCTGCTCCGACGGCGGTCACACCAACACCGGTGGATGCTGCGGCGAAGGGGAAGGGGAAAAAGAAGAAGGGGAAGAAATGAGCGGCGCATGCGGGCACGATCTGCGGTCTTACGCGTAGCTACGCTGCGTTCGAGTAGGCTAGACAATCGTATTTCCATACTATGCGATTACCTGATGGGTGAAATGAAATGCGATGCAACTCCACTTACGCAGAACGACGGATACCCAGCCCGCCAACATCATCGCCCTGCGCATACATAAAAAGGAGCAAAGAAACGAAACCCAAAGGAAGAAAGTAAACAGCAATTATGAAGGGCCGGATGGATCCCCAACACGCGCCAAGCCCGAGGAAAGAAGACTAGGGCCGATGCACTGGATGTCTGTAGTCCATTGTATTACATCAACGAGTCGGCGGAGGTATGTGCGCGTATCATTCGTTAAATGAAGGTAGCGCTGCCGCCGCCCCTCCAATTCTTCGCTTCCTATGGCGATGTCAGTAGAGAACCTCGCGGGTAGGACGCCAGGGTGTTGCGCACCATGCCCTCGCGCGCCAGATTTGCAGTACGCTCGAAGTCGCCATAAAGGTCCTTAATGTCTTTGCGAAGTTTACGATTGGCCTCCATGACAATTGCTCTCTGCTCTGTCGCCAGCGGGAAATCGAAGTCAGCCGGCGGGCTTCAATTGGGGATGAGATCAGCTTGCCTTCGATCGACTTGTCGCCGATGCACTCGTCCACAAGGTCGCCATCATCGTCAATGTACCCAACGCACTTGAGGTGCTTCTCGACCCAATCCTTGAGCTCTTTCTTCCAGTGGAACAGAGTATGGGCGCTGACGGCTCTGGTATAACACATAGTTCCGAGTTTAAAAACTTTGTCCTCAGGAAACAGTTCTTCACCGCGTTCATCCGTCGACTCTTCATCCTCATCACTCGACAAGTCATTAAGATCGTCCTCGTCGTAACGACGGCCTATGAATTGGACTGTCCTGGTAGCATTCTGGTTATTCCTGTTACAGGCATCGCAATGTTCTGACACAAGACAACTGCCGGAAACCAAAGTAGGTCTAGCCTTTAGTGCTCTGATGAATGAAGCCGACCAGGCTCCACTCTGGGTCACTGAGGTTCCGAAGGAGGTAGTGACCATTTCCAAGCGTCGGATGGCATTGATTTCCACGGGGCCTTTGGCGATGGTGTTTGGAAACAGAGCATCGTGGACCAAGTACTCCACATAGAGCCTAAACTGCTCAGAGTTGGATTCGTGGGCAGCAGCAGTGAATTCGAGAGGTATCTGGACATCGGGTGCTCCAATCAGATCATCAGGGTTGTCTTCCACAATGAAGCTGTCCAGGTCTTGGTTCAGGTCTTCATCGTCAGTGATCGGATCGGAATCGCCTCCATCCCCGTCTCCGTCAGAGGAAGGCGTAGGACCTGGGGATGGTGATCCAGTGATTCCAGCTTTCTGGCTACGCTTCGCCCGTAGATGCGCAAACTTCTCTCTAAAAGTCGCCTTCCTACTAGACCCCCCTTTGCGTTCCCTCCTATCCAAGACAACTGCAGTATTATCAGCTATGCATCAAACTTCGTGGGATGACGCCGCGCCCACCGTTCTCTGAAGCCAACTCCATGTCCTCCTCTATGTCCTCTTCATCCTGGACACCCTTGGATAGGGTAGGTTGCTCGAGGTCACTGTCACTCTCCTCCTGCAAACTGCTCTTGCTCGGACTATGGAGTAATTCCAAATCACTCTCGCCGTCGTCCGAGACGACCGTCTTCTCCTTCTTCTTCTTTTTCTTCGGAGTAGGCGATTCTAGGTCTCTGTCGTCGTCATCCGTTAGAACCCTAACCAATTTCCTCTTCCTCGGAGTACGATCACTCTCGCCGTCTTCCGAAAAAACGCTCTTTGTTGCCCCAGTATTGTCCAACGAATCCTTCTTCTTTTCCGTCGCGAGCGGTTCCAGGTCACTGTCATCGCTTTCCGCAATCTTCTGGCCTTTCCTCAAGGTTGTGGAGAATGATTTCTGCCTTTTTTTGGCTGCAGGCGTAATTATGCTTTCGTCTTCAGAACTGACCACTGCCTCGTCGTCTCCACTTGTATCAATGTCCTGTTTATTCTTGTCGGGAGAAGCAGCCGCGTCCTTCTCGCCGCTACCCGGCGGTATCCCTCCTCGATACCGCTTCCTGCTCGAGCCCCTAACCGGATCATCGTCTTCACTTTCATCCTCGCCGCCATTGTCCTTGTTCTTCCAGTTGCTGCCTTCTTCGACATTGGTGGGCTCGTCCAATTTGGCTTTCGTCTTGGGGGTGTTGACAACGACGGCGAAGTTTGTATTACTTCTCAAACCAACCCTGGCGGGGATAACATTGCTGTAACCCGTTTTGTGGCTACCAGCTACCGCCGGTGCCGGACGGGCACGAGTTCTCGCAATCGGAGCAGCAGCCTTCGCGCCAGTACCATCCGCCTTGGTGGTCGCCGCAAAGTTTTTCGCCCGGTCGATGCTCGGAGAAGCAGCGTCGTCGCCGCCGTCGTCGCCGCCGTCGTCGCCGCCGTCGTCGTCGCTGTCGGGCTTGCTGTCAGTCGTCGCCAAGCCTCTCGCATGACGCAAGTTCAAAGTAATCGTGCTGCCACCGGCGTTGCGATTTCTGGGCTTTCTGCCGCTAGTCGTCGCCGTATCCCCCCAAGTGCGCAAGGCCGAAGAGGCGGCTTGCCCGGCATCAGCGCTGCCGTGTCCCTCCGTACTGCCGGGAGCGCTGTTAGGGAATTTCAGAATAGTCTGGCGCTTCCTAGCCGATGAGTTAGTGGCACGGGGCCTGCTCTTCCTCTTGGGCGCCATGACGGCAGGCAGGGTTGCTTGCGGACTTGGTTCGAGGTATGTAGGTACGGTTGAAGTTTGAAGTAGAGGAAAGAGTGATCATGCGAGTCCACGGATACGCGAGCCAGAGACGCGTGGAGTTGCATAGAATTTACGGCTTGACAACGTGGGGGAATAGCATGGTTGAGTCATCGGCAGCAACCTCCGACCAGCCAATCAAGTGACGGGATCCACGGACGCCATTGGTTGAAGGCAGACAATCTGAGCAGGGCGCAATTGGTGCTGCCTGCTGCCGGCACATTCCGTGGAACACAAGATCGAAAAACATAGCCAGCCACTTGCGTCACTTCGCAACACTGTTCACGAATCCATAATCGCATCGGATCTACAGAGGATACCTCCTCTGGACTCTGTCCCGAGCAGCCTGGTTCGGGTGTTCCTAGAGGGCGGATACAGACAGAATGAGAGCCGCTCTGGGTGTGGGACACGCCACCTGGCTTTCAATGGGAGGCGAGATGGGAAAGAAGAGTCGCCCAGGAAAAGGATCGTTTCCTGGAACAACAATGATCGGTCCGAGCTGCGTTCCTACGCATGGGATGTGATGGTGTTGTCCTCCATCTGAGACCGAAAACTCAGCACTCTGGGGTTTGGCGGGGTGATGGCAATGCTTCCTGGTTGGTGGTTGTGTCGTCGGGGTTGGCGGAGACGTAGGTCAGACGTCATCGTGCGGTGACATAATAGTACAACGACGTCGGTCACTAGCCTGCGAGTTATCAACCATGACGCTGCATCGCTGCCTCAAGGGAAATCGCGAAGAGAAGCAAGATCTCAACCCCAATTCAATCACATGCAACCTCCCAAAGCAAGCAAGCGGAGAAAAAAAAAATGGTGTGCAACGAAACTTGGCCCCGAATAGAAATCTTGCTGCGAATGACCTCACTTCCGCGGCACCCTTTATAATCCTCTTTTCTCCCCGGAACTGGAACTTCCCCCCTCCACTCCACACAACCACACGAACACTCACTATTCTCACTACCAACCATAACCCACTACCACATATAGTTGGCCGCTTAATCCACGTCGTCCTCACCCAAAGTAATATCTCTTCAGCACCCTCCACTACTTGACATCCGCCTGCTACCCACTCCTCGCATATTGCTCAGTTCACTCATACGTCCGCAATCATGAACACTTCAGTCAATGTGCCCACAAATCCTCATCAGAGAGACGCCGACGTCGACAACAAATTGCGATTCTACGGAATCTTTAATGGTGAGCTGCTTGGCCCCCGTTGCTTCCCCACCCGTGGGTTGCACACATGTACTGACTTGACCCGTTTCTTGTAGCGTTCTCCAACGGAAAGCTCCCTGCGAACAGACAGATTGATGTTGCCCTCTCATCGTTCATCGACCACAACAAGCTGAAGAACCCCAACTCCCAGCTCTCGTCCGAAGGCAAGGCCATCCTGGAAGATTTCCGTAACGTTGTCGAGGAGGCCAAGAGGCTGTTGCTTCTGAAGAACTACGATGAAGCGTTGCAGGAGTTCATCTGGCACGCTACCCAGCTCGGACAGCAGGGTGTGCCCGCCGGAACTCCCAATGCTCCGGTCGATAAGGATACCGCGAACAGAGATATGGAGCAGGGACTTGCTGGTCTGAAGACTTTGGGTGAACTGATCCTCACCAATGGTAAGCGAGGACGAATCTGTAGGGTGATATCCAGTGGTGTTCATTTTTTTAATCTTCGTGCACAGGGCAATTCCGCAAACTCCTCAATGACGCTGTTGTACTCCTTCGAACTGTTGGCGGCGATGCTGCTACCAAGGCTGCTGGCCGCATGAACCCTTCGCAGGATGAGCTCGACAACATCGACGCCCCCGCCGCCGACCATGAGTGGCATGACGCCCCCAACTTTTCGAGGGACAACCTCAAACAGCAATTCCGTGAGAAGGTTGACCGCAACAAGCCCGTCGATCGCAATGACCTTAGAGATGTCGCTGGAAACATGACCCAAGCTGCCGACCCCAATGGATCCCGGGACCCTCGCCAGACTGCCCAGGTCGCCGCTCAGGACCAGCGCGAGGGAACCAACACTGGTGTCGACGTCGCGACCGGCCTCCGCCAGGGGATTAACGATCTCCAGCGTCGTGTCGACGAGAACACGTCCGAAGACCAGAAGCAGCGGGGTCGCGAGTACCGCGACCGCACCAAGAACTATTTCCAAGAGAAGATGCCCAAGGACCGCCGCGAGCAGACTATCTGGCGTCTCAAGAAGATGGTCGTCGAGATCCAGAGCCACCAGGACTACACTGAAGCCATCAACACTCTCCTCCATCTCGCAGAGACCTACACCGGCCACGGAAAGAACACAACTTCCCAGAGTGTCGGTGGTGTTAAAACTGCCCGCCAGGACACCAACCTGCATAAGGCCGAGCATTACCTCAAGGTTCTCGTCGAGCGTTTCGCCAACAACACTAGTACTGACGACCTGATGGGTGCTATCAACGACATCTACCGCGATGCCGATAATGACCCCGAACTCAAGAACTGGTTCCGCTCGGTCAACCGCTACATCCGCCGCTGTCTCCAGGAAGAGGGTTACATTATGCAGCCCAACTCCACTCGCGAGTACAACCAGCTCTACGAGCAGGGAAACTATTTGCTCCGCAACCGCTACCGCGACCACACCGACCGCATCGTGGACGAGTTCAGGTTCATGTGTGATCAGTTCGCTGTCGATTCCGACAACAACCGGTTCGCTCAGGCGCTCCAGAAGTTGTTCAACGATCTTGGCAACGATGAGAACGGCAAGCCAACCTTCAAGAAGCATCTCATCAAGGACGTCACCCAAGTCGTGCTTCCCGACATCTTCGAGAGCGTTCGCTACGTCCCGATGCCCCGCATCGAGTACTCGGATCGTTCTCTTGACGCTGTTGTCGAGAATTTGGTACTTGAGAGTGATAACCTGATGCCCAACGTCCTTGAGATCGGTTACGACTCCCACTTCCGCTTCGGACGCAAGACTGAGCACAGCAAGCGCAAGCAGACGGTGATGGTCTCCGCCTCGCAGATCCAGTGCGACCTGAGGGACATCAGCTACTACGTCAAGCGCAAGCAAGGCTTCCCCTCCATCACTGACACTGGTGTCTGCGACGTCTTCCTTGGCGGCCAGGGCTTCAGCTTCAAGCTCCAGCTCTCTACCGCCAACAAGCACGACCGCGCCCGCTTCTTCAAGGTTGACGATGCCAAGGTCACTGTCAGCCACCTGAACATAAAGCTCAAGCAGTCGAAGCACAAGGCTCTGTTCAGCCTCCTCAAGCCCCTTCTTCTCAAGGTTTTGAAGCCCGTCATCATCAAGGTGCTGGAGAAGCAGATCCGCCAAACTTTTAGCGACTTCGATGCTTTCTGTTACCGCGTCCACCAAGAGGAGCAGAAGGTCGAGGCTGAGCTCAAGGCCAACCCTGACCCCGAGAACGTTCATAACATCTACGCCCGCTACTACCAGGCCTTCCAGAAGGAAATCATAGCTCGCAAGAAGAAGGCTGAGGCGAAGGTTGCCGACAAGCACGCGAAGATGGCTGTTACCACGGAAGACTCGATGTTCAAGGATATCAAGCTCCCCGGCGGCATCTCCACCCGGGCTTCCGAATACAAGAACCAGGCTAGGGGCGGTGATAGGTGGCAGAACGACATCTTCAGTATCGGCTCCGCCAGCCTGACCACCGGTATCCCTAAACCCCCACAGGTTACCCGCAAGTCGCCACACGCGCACCGACGAACCGTCAAGGGAACGTCTTCTAGGGACAGTGGTTATGATGGTGTTACCGGTAATGGTGCTGGTCCCTTTGGAAACACCCACCACACTACGGGTGCATACGGTAGTGGTGTTCCCCCGGTTACGCTCAACAACCCCGTTCACACAAACAAGGCCGCCAATGAGACCTACGACCGCCACACCCAGCCCGCTCCTTACCCTGTGTAAACGTGAGTCAACTCGAGCTGGGGTTGCAGGAATACGAAACGGTATTTAATGGTCGGATACGCCTCGGTGGAGGTATTTTTTTCTCCGTTGTGCTTGTTTGACACTGGTCTTACTCCTCTTTTCCTGTCTAAATTGAATCTTTGTGACTATGTACTGCGGCGCTTTCTTTTGATTTGTAACATTGCTACGATCTTTCCCCTTCTTATCTGGTATTCCTTTGTTTTCACGAGTTGACTAATGCATGTTGGTTCTTTCTTCCTACTTAACAGTTTAGTCTACTATCTGTGGTTGGTCGGTGACTAAAATTAAGAGGATTTACATCGGCTTTTGGTGCGTGTTCCTAGCCATGCAATGACAACGTGAGATCGATGCCTTGTGAGTGTGATACCTTTTTGACAACGATTGAATCCCTGAAATTTGGACTCCAAGTCAAACGTGCTTTGTTCAGACGAACATAATATGTCACTCGACCCCTGATCGTTCGATGAGAAGTACACTTTTTCTTGGGATCTCACCGCCATCGTGGGACAGATGGATGATGGAAGAGGGTTGAGAGGAAGCGCAAAGGAGATGGGAAGGGGCAACTATGTGACCGTGTTCATCGGCGGGAGCGGGGACGCCAGGCCGCAAAGGCACGAGAATCCGAAGGACGAAGGTGCGGAAAAGCTGTGTGAGAGGGGAGAGGAACGGGCATGTAGTTCCATACATATCAGTCTTTACTGTACTATTTTTTTTTCTTGCTACGGCCCAGGTGGGCAGGGTAAGTAGGGCGCCACATCGTGACGGTTGTATAAGCCAAATCCCGTCCATTTGGCTTATAAGTACAACCATGATCTATAGGTCGACTGCTAGTCTGTTGATCCCACCAGAGGGGCAGGAAGGATGGGGGGGTTGTGCGCTCTTCGTAATCTAGACAGACCCTATGTAAAATAGGATTGATATTCTCTCTTTCTCGAGACTGGAATCCCGTTCCCTACAGCCCCCGACCGAACTACGCAGTACTGCAGTGGGTGCATGTGACTGCGATTGGATGACAGACGGATAAGTTACATATGCAGCAGGACGGGGTGGGAATTTTGTTTGCTCAGTGCTGTGTGTTACCCTTGGGGAAATCAGTACGAGGAGTGGGGCAACTGGTCCCAGTGACTCCTTATGGTTACATGTGACACAGTCTTGGCACCGACGACAGCCGATGCGCTCATAGATACGATCCCCGACACCACCATACCACCACCACGATACACATTACTCGCACACGTGCCATGTTCGCAATCCGCCGCCTCGCTACTTTGTCGAACCGGCGACTCCTCAGCACACTCGCGGTGCTCGAACACCGGGGCGGCAAGATCTCTTCCGTCTCGTTACCAGCGCTCACCGCGGCAACAAAGCTCGGGGGTCCTGTTACCGCATTCGTCGCAGGGACGGACTCGTCCCAGGTCGCGGTTGAGGCTGCGAAGCTGGCGGGTGTTGAGAAGGTCCTTCACGTCGAGAATGGGAAATACGACAAGGTGTGTATATATCCCAACCCACTCGTTACTCCTATCGACCCCAGCGACGGCGGCTAACAACGGCGGCGGGGGAAAAACAGGGAATGCCCGAAAACTTCGCCCCCCTCTTGGTCGCTAATATCAAGTCGGGTGGGTTTACACACGTCGTCAGCGCTCACTCCGCGTTCGGAAAGAACGTCCTACCCCGTGTTGCCGCCCTGCTGGATGTACAGGCGGTCTCGGATATCACCGGTGTCGTCGACTCCTCCACCTTCGTCCGGCCAATCTATGCCGGCAACGCCATCGCGACCGTCAAGTCGTCGCAGGCGGTGAACGTGATTACTGTCCGCGGGACAGCGTTCCCTCCGGCGGAGGAAGGCGGTGCCGCGGCGGAAGTGGCGACTGCGCCCGAGGATCCCGATGCTGAGATGCTGATGGAGTGGGTTGGCGAGAATCTGGCGACAAGTGAGAGGCCGGATCTGAGCACCGCCACGAAGGTCGTGTCTGGTGGACGCGGGCTGAAGGATCGCGTGAACTTCGAGAAGTACATGTTGCCTCTGGCGGATGCGATGGGTGCCGCGATTGGCGCCAGTCGCGCAGCTGTCGATGCCGGCTTCGCCGATAACAGTTTGCAGGTCGGGCAGACCGGAAAGGTCGTAGCGCCGCAGTTGTATATGGCTGTGGGCATCAGTGGGGCCATCCAGCATCTGGCCGGAATGAAGGACAGTAAGGTCATTGCGGCAATCAATAAGGATGCGGATGCGCCCATCTTCCAGGTGGCGGATGTGGGATTGGTTGCGGATTTGTTCCAGGCTGTGCCCGAGCTGACGGAGAAGCTGAAAGAGTAAGGGATTGAGGCTGGTGGAATGTAGATGTAGGGGCGAGGGGTTCGTGTATGATAGAGCTGAAAGAGGACCCTCAATGGCAGGTACGAAGGATGTGGATGGGCAGTCTGTCGCTGCGACTGCCTACCTACATGTCTAAGTACTAAGCGGTGTTCGATCGAAAGAGTATACCCAATCTGTCGCTGCGACGGCCTATGTACCTACGCGTCTACTCAAGCGGTGTCCAACCGAAAGAGTATACCCAATCGTCCCGCTCTAGAGAATATGATACAAGAAGAAGATGTGGCACACCCGTGCCATTTCCCTCCATTCCACCACCACCACTCCATCCAACCAACAAGCCGCCGTCTATTTGATCTTCCTTGTTTTCAATTTGATAGTCTCGTTGTTGACGAAGATACCCTACAACCGTCAGCAACCGGTAGTCGCCCTCCCCCACCACCGCCCCTTCCCACGCACTCACCTTTCCCTTATACGGCTCCGGTTCCCTCCACTTTCTAATATCGGCTGCGAACTGGGTGACAACTTCCTTATCCGGACCAGTGAGCAAGATTCTCGTTGGCTGGGGAGTGTTTGCGGTGACGCCCTGGGGCACTGGCAACTCCACCGGATGAGCGTATTGGACCTTGAGATTGACGAACTTCCCGATCTCGGGGCTCTCCTCGATGCTGGCCCTGTAACCGACTCCGACCAACCGCAGGATGGCGACGTGGCCTTCCGACACTCCGGTGATGTGATTCTGCAGCATCGCACGCACGGTGCCCCACTTCTCGCGCTGTGGACGATCCAGCGGGTTTTGCGGCGTCACCGTGACTTTGTTCGCGGTCGTGTCTATATCGACGGTGATGAAGTCGGGAACCCGAAGTGATAGCGATCCGAGGGGTCCTTCGACATGTCTGCACACACCCCCGCCAAATCAGCCCTCCCTCCGTTCCTACCTCGCTCTTCCGCCACTCAATTGAGGGGTGTTTACATCGTTCCCATATCCTGGGTCCGACTCCGTCGTGCCACCGGCGCGATCTTGGTGAGTTTCACGGACGGCGGGATGGATATCGGCATTCTGCCGATCTTACTGCGGAGCGGCGCCGCAGTGCTGAACGCGCGGACGGCGGCGGCGGTACTGGGACTGTGGCTGAACATGGCGGGCGGGCGGGACGCGGTGCTGCTGCGGGTACGCTACTACGGGCAAAGCAGTTGAGGTGCTTCGAACGTGGGGGCGGCGGGCTTGGCGCACAGACACGTGAGCGAGTGATGGTGGAGTCTCTCTCCTGGGAAGCCGGGGAGGGGGGTCTTTCTGTCAGCGAATTGTCGGGCAAACTCCTTCGAGCCTAAATCCCAATTCCAACGAGGTAATGACCACGGATCGCCGAGGAAAGCCATCGTATTGCTTTGTCACGTTTCTGCGGACCTTCGGTGCAACTCACACTTGCTCCATGGATTTGTTTTGCATGTGCCTTTCCTCAATGCTCTAGCATTCGAATGGAATGACATCACTCCTGGCCTTCCCCCCTCCCTCACGGCAAATATGGAACAGGAAAGACCAATGAAGCAGTGGAACTCCGCCACTCTTGGTGCCTGTCAATCTTTGGTTGCGTGCGTACGTGTCTCGCCCCGCAAGCTACTACGTGGTCCTCAAATGCTTCGACTTGTACCTAACTCTCGCATCCCACCAATGCTCGTCGCAACCCCCCTCAGTACCGCAACCACGAAACCTCTGAAAATGCACTACACGACGAAGATCAGCCTGGGGACTCTGGCGACGGTCGGCGCATTCGCTGCGTATTATCACACCACCGTGCGCCGTCGACGGCTTCCGGGACCTGTCGGTCCAGTGCTAGCGGACTCTAAGGCCGTCGTTTCGCCGCTGTCCCGCTCCCGCGCCGCATCGCTCTACACGCAAGCACCACCCCCCGGTGGCGAGACCCAGAATCAGAAGGAAGCGAAACAGGACACACAATGGCAGCGGTTCACCGAGCGGCTCGCGGCGGCGAATGCGTCCGTGCGGTCGACCATCAGCCTGAACAACGTGCTGCCGGACTGGTCGATCGGTTTGCCGGAGTGGATTACACGGCTGCAGAGGGAGCTGAACATGGAGCCCGGATCTCTGTCGGATACGATCTGGACGGAGGCGTGCGACCCCAACATCAACCCCGAGGTTGCGTGGGATGCGAGGGTGAGGATCAGTCCCGAGTTGTGTGGCGAAGAGAAGATGTTTCTGCGAAAGAGACGCGAGTTCACCCGGGGGGCGCTGGCAAAGTATCTGGACCTACCGGAGGAGGAGGTACATGCGGATGACGTTCCCGTAATCGCGACGACGGGGTCCGGCGGCGGACTCAGAGCGATGGTTGCTGGCGCGGGGTATTACCAGGCGCTGCATGAGACGGGATTGTTTGACTGTGCTACGTATACTGCCGGAGTGTCTGGCAGCTGCTGGCTGCAGTCCGTGTACCTCTCGTCGATCGGACAGCAGTCGTTCGACAGGGTCATCACTCATTTCAAGGAAAGGATTGGGGTGCATATCGCGTACCCGCCTACGGCGCTGGAATTGATCGATACCCCGCCGACGAACAAATATCTGCTTAGAGGTGTGGTGGAGAAGCTGAGAGTCGGACACTCGTCGTTTGGGCTCGTAGATCTATACGGACTGCTGCTTGGGGCACGGCTGCTGGTTCCGGGCGGTGCGAGCGGGAGTGGGGGGAGTAGCGAAGGCGAAGAGAAACTGCAGGTGACTTTGGACCACGACGATCTGAAGCTGAGTCGGCAACGCAGGTTTCTGGAGGACGGCCAGTGCCCACTGCCAATCTACACTGCTGTCCGCCATGAGATCCCAGGCGAAGCAAACAAGACCGAGAATAAGGACATGGACATGGAGAAGGTCCGCGAGCAGGAAAAGAAACAGAACGACTGGTTCCAGTGGTTCGAAGTGACGCCGTTCGAAGTTTACTCCGAGGACATCGAGGGTACGTAGCTTCCCTGTAGTTCAGTCCCGTACCTTTCATTTTTTTTTTTTTTTTTTTGACGTTCGTGATAGCCGGAATTCCCACCTGGGGACTGGGCCGGAGATACGAGAACGGCATCAACGTCGATTGCAAAGTGCCCGAGATGAAAGTGCCCCTTCTATTCGGCATCTTCGGAAGTGCGTTCTGCGCTTCGCTGAGCCACTATTACGCTGAGATCCGGCCTTTCGTCACGTCCATCAACCTGCTGAAGACGTTGGACGACATGGTGCTGCAAAGAAGCGACGCTCTGGTCAAAGTCCATCCGTTCGATCCCGCGGCAGTTCCCAACTTCGCCAAGGGTCTGAGGGATCGACTTCCTCCGACCTGTCCTGAGAGTGTACACAGTTCGGAGGCTATCCAATTGATGGTATGTCACGCTCCCCCCACTTGGGTGTGAACCTTGGGAATAACCAAAGCAGGATGCTGGAATGTCCAACAACCTTGCGTGCTACCCACTGATGCGGAAGGGACGCAGCGTCGATATCGTCATAGCCTTCGATTCATCCGCCGACATCCAAGTGTCGAACTGGATCGCTTACGTGGAGGGCTACGCCAAGCAGCGCAAGATCAAGGGTTGGCCTGTAGCCATCGGCTGGCCACGAAACGACGAACCCAAAAAAGTCGAACAGGAACTCGGAGATGCTCGTGCGGCAGAGGCGGCAGAGGCCGAAGAGAAGCTCGAGAATGCACAGGATCAAGACCGCGAAGCAAAGGAGGCGGAGGGCGGTGAGCCGGCCAAGCAGAGCAAGAACACGTTGGGCCCGTGTACGATCTGGGTCGGCAGCATGGAGACCCGCGAATCGTCGGACGAGCCGCCGCCAAGCAAGGTGGTCGAAGAAGAATGGGATCTCATGGGACCCGATGCCGGTACGTAGATATGGCGGGGAGGCGGGTCCATTCTGCCAGCTCGTATAGCAACGCTGACTCCATCCTGTCCAGGCATCGTTGTGGCGTATCTGCCGCTCATCAGTCATCCCGATGTCCCGGGCGTTGATCCGGAAACATCGGCCTACCTGTCCACATGGAACTTTGAGGTAGGTTTTTCTCCACAGTAGATCAGGGCCCACCCTTTCCGCTGCATGGTAAATCCGCTATGGCTTGCAGCCGCCCGAGCCGCCGCCTCGTGTTGCCTTGCCTCGGTTCTGTACGTCAAACAACTGGTCGACGCGGGGCTGACGCACATTGGCAGTGGACACCAGAGCAGATCGACAACGTTGTGACGCTGGCCAAGACCAATTTCAACGAGGGAGCGGGCCGTCTCAAGCGTACGGTGCGCGCCGTGTACGAGCGGAAGAAGAAGCTGAGGCTGGCACGGGAACAGCGGGAAGACGACCAACGCCATGACGACAACGAAAGGAGGAACACGGATCAGTTTTCGTGATGGCGACCCGCAGTTACATACTTGGAATGGTGATGTGTGTGGTGTGGGTGTGCTGTCTATCGCAATGGATAATTGCGATGATGGGAGTTCCGGTTTCTTTTTTTTTTGGTAAAAATAAATAAATAAATTTTAAATTCGTTCAACCTTTCATTATTTCACTCGTTTATTTTCTCTTGCATTCCGGGAGGATATATATTCCGCTTTACGCGAGGCCGGTGTATGTAGATACATGTACGATGGGTGGGGGGTTATAGATACCAGAAACGGATGCGGATTCTGCGGGAGTGGGATCCCCTTCATGACGCCATGCTGTGCTTTGTATGTATGCAGAGTACAAGGTAGATACATAGTACCTTTTGGGACTCTCTTGTTTGGAGCTGTCAGCCGGTCTATCGACGTCATGCAGCCGAACTCAGCTCTTGGAAGGCATCTATCTATATACATCTACACAGTTGGGTGCGTTGAAATGTGCGTAAGACTTCAAACTGCTCAATCGGAGCGTCGTGCTTGTGCTTGTGCTTGGCGGGTGGCTGTGTTTAGATTAGATGCATGTATCTACGTAGATACATAAGTACTTTGTAGTTGTAGTGTTTTTAGGGTTGCCGAGCGTGTGCAGGTTTGTTTCAAGGGAACTCCTCGGCATTCGCCGAGTGTGTGTCACCCCACCCGGGCGCCCCATCCACGCCATACGTACATACATACAACATTTGACATGGATGGCGACAGAGTGGTGCGATACATGCACTCTAGTGCGCGCGTGAAGCGGCGGAGGAGTTTGCTTTTTACATATGTATGTAGGTATGTATGTACCCATCCTTTTTTTTTTTTCCTTTTCTGCCCGTTGCTGTATACGTTCATCGTTGAAGCCTTTCCATTCCAGTTCCTTCCGAGAAAAACGGGAGCCGGAGCGGAGCCTCCGTCAACTCGAAAGGTGGGAAATGTAGACTAGATATGTACATATATATACATTATATGTGGTATGTAGCCGATGCAGATATCCGCACACACCCATCCGCGCATCCGCATAGTCTGTGGGTTTGCCGGCCACTTGCAATTGGCATCGCTGGCGTGCTGGTCGTCTGCCCTCCCTCCCTCCCCCATGGCACAGTGCGGGACGCACAAGTCGAGATGAACTGTTCCTCTGGTCTCGTGCCGGAGTTGCCGTGCTGGGTGTTTCCGCCCCACCGTCCGTCCGTCGACTCCGTCATCACCACCACCGCTGCGTCCGACGAGTCTGCACTGCGGGTCAGCCAATCTGCAACTCTGCAATGCGCGCATGCAGGATATGTACACACACCGTGCGGTGTATGTAGGTACTCACCCACTATATGCAGGACCGCGAGCTGCTGCTAGATGTGGAGAGTACGTGCTGCCGGTGCTGTTGGTGCTGTTGGCGGTGCTGTTGGCGCACACCCCACACGAGACAGAGAGCTGCGGATCGGCTCGTTGGGGGAGCAACAACCAGCAGCCACACTCTGCCGAAAGGGGCCCATGCCGCATGTGCATCCACGCATCCGTCCATGCGTCGAAATCCCACCCGTCCTGTCGCGTGCTTCCTGTCGGGATGGGTGGACGGTCGGACGGCTGGATGGGGGGTCCCTGCTTACCTAAGCGACTTCCGAAATGGCCGTTGCATTCCGCCCGTCCAGCCCCTCTTCCTCTTCGACCAAAGGCAGTCCGTGTGGAGCGGAATGGATAGATACTCTCATGGCTACTTCCCGCCAGCATCGCAACGGACCTCGGCGAATCCACCAGCAGCTCGGCCGAACGGAAATAGAAGCTGAACGAAATTTCGCGATTGGAAACGGAAGAAGCAAGTCGCCGCCCCTCCCGAGAAAGAAGAACCCGAACGAAACAGGGGCATGGGAAGGCGCAAGAAACGGGGGCCAGAGCGGGAGACAGTTGCAGCCCGCTACCAACGTGTGAGTACTTAGGTCGGGGTCGGACCGCTCGCTCGCTCGCTCGCCAGCCAACGGACCGGAAGGCGAACCAGAAAAACCAGAAAGAGGCCTCCTTGCGAAAGAAACGGCAACGGATATACAGAAACAACACCTGCGAGACGAGACGAGCCGAGCCGAGCCATCGCGAACGCCGCCCACCAGCAAACGATCCACTCGGTCCGTCTGCCTTACCGGCCATCCCTCCATCCCCTCCATCCGTCCATCCTCTCCCCCCTCGTACATACCGGACGTTCGAATTCAAGGCTGACAGGTCTCCTCGGCCCACCCCACACACCCCCTACCCACCCACCGCCATCTACGGCCACCGTCCCGCTACCTCCCTCCTCCTCCCAAGAAACACGAAACACGAAACGGGAAAATTCCGACAAGGGACTGGCCGGAAAAAAAAAAGAGAAGGAGAGAGGCCGAAAAGGGAAGAAAAGAAAAAAAAAAAAAGAAAAAAAAAAGGGAACCCCGAACCGGGCCCCCGGGAAAGAGGGGAAGGAGTGCGAGCCCGAGCTCGAGCTGACCCCATCGCTCACATCGACTGGGAAGATACATGATCGTGTGTGCGTCGACGTCTGGCTTGGACAAAGCCGCCGCTGCTGCTCTGCATGAAGGGCATGTAGGAAGGGAATCGTGCACGCTACACACATTCCTGTCGAACGAGAAGGCACGAGCAACGTCGCCGCCATCTTTTTAAATCTCCACCGTCCGATCCGCTCTCCTCCCTCTCACCGCCTGCTCCACTCCCACTCGCCACCTGCTCCAGCAACTCCCTTCCCTCCCAGTATCTGCACTCCCAGCCATCCTACCTCCCGCAACTCTGCTCCACGACAGCTGCAACCTGCATCGGCTGCGTAGCCGGGCGCTGTCCGCAAGCAAACGGCCCGAGAGCGACGGAGCTTGAACAAAGAGAGAAAATTAAAAAGGGACTCGCCGCTACTACTATCCCGTTACTACTACTACTTTCAATCGCATAACACCTGGGGGGGGCGGGGGCGGGGGGGGGGGGGGGGGGGGGGGGGGGGGGGGGGGGGGGGGGGGGGGGGGGGGGGGGGGGGGGGGGGGGGGGGGGGGGGGGGGGGGGGGGGG
>Ga0307516_10000899_pt1 | contig 40838 bp, 50 predicted proteins | sample 19_EM_MG_FD_203310 | JGI IMG/M metagenome (GOLD analysis project Ga0307516, IMG submission 203310) | Populus trichocarpa ectomycorrhiza microbial communities from riparian zone in the Pacific Northwest, United States - 19_EM | ecosystem: Host-associated > Plants > Roots > Unclassified | place... | reverse complement strand
ATCGTCCTCACCGCGTCTTACTCGCTATCGTCCTCGCCGCGTCCTACTCGCTCTCATACTCGTCGCGTCCTACTCGCTCCCATACTCGTCACGTCTTACTCGCTCTCATACTCGCCGTGTCCTACTCACTATCATCCTTGCCGCGTCCTACTCGCTCTCATACTCGTCGCGTCCTACTCGCTCCCATACTCATCACGTCTTACTCGCTCTCATACTCGCCGTGTCCTACTCACTATCGTCCTCGCCACGTCCTACTCGCTCTCATACTCGTCGCGTCCTACTCGCTCCCATACTCGTCACGTCTTACTCACTCTCATACTCACCGTGTCCTACTCACTATCGTCCTCGCCACGTCCTACTCGCTCTCATAATCGTCGCGTCCTACTCGCTCCCATACTCGTCACGTCTTACTCGCTCTCATACTCGCCGTGTCCTACTCGCTATCGTCCTCGCCGCATCCTACTTGCTCTCATACTCGCCGTGTCCTACTCGCTATCGTCCGCGCCGCCGGCGTCCTCATTGCCATCCTCCTCATAGTCATCGTGCTCATCGCGTCGTGCTCATCCCATCGTGTTCATCGCGTCGTGCTCTTCGCATCGTGCTCATCGCGCCGGGCTCATCGCATCGTGTCGTATTTGCCAACTTTCCTTTGTTTCCGACACTCAGCAATCCTACGCGCGTCAAAAACAGCGGCGATGGATGTGACGCTGGGTGCTTGTGCCGGAAACGTGAAGTGTGGTAGTAGCATATATAGATGTACATTAGAAATAGAGAATAGAACTGGACTGAGTCACTATGCCTGGAACCCGCTGCGTGTTTGTGAATGCGACGCGAATATTTGCTGCGATGTTCCGTGCCTTGACAGACAGCGTAACCACGGTGCCATGACACGCATCGTCCGGATGCCATTTGCCCTGACACGGCTGCGTCCAGAAGGAAAATGCCCTGACACGGCTGCATCCAGAAGGAAAATGCCCTGACACGGCTGCGTCCAGAAGGAAAATGCCCTGACACGGCTGCGTCCAGAAGGAAAATGCCCTGACACCGTGCGTCCAGTTGGATAATGCCCTGACACCGTGCGTCCAGAAGGGAAAATGCCCTGACACCGTGCGTCCAGAACGAAAATACCCTGCCACGCTTCGTCCGGTAAGCAGATGCCGTGGTGAGCTGCATCCGGGCGCATGGTGCCGTGGCGAGCTGCGTCCGAATTCACATTGCCTGTGCGTTTTGCGTTGGGAGCGGTATGTGCGCTGCCAGGGTGCGTTCAGAGCGTCCCGAGCGCCTGGTGCGTCAGGACGTAGCCTGTGCGTCCAGACGCACATATTTTTTCCTGATGATTGAAGGGCTGTAATTGTCGTTGTTTGGCCTTGCGCACAGTTTAGCAGCTGTATGGATCCAACGGATACAGGGAGGGCTATTTAATCGGCTACTCCCACCATGGGGGGCGTCTCCCTGGATGGCTACACCAGTAGCTTTGTTGAAATTTCGAAGCTTGATTCGCTCGGGGCAGTTTGGATCGTTAGCCTTATGTGGTGTGTTGCAGTTCACACAACAGATCGGAGAGTGAGTGCAAGCTAGACCTTTCTTGCAGGTCGGAAGAGTACATGGGTATTCTCGAGTGTTGTGGGGACCAGCACAAATGGCACAGCAAATGTCATTCCAACAGAGGGAAGCGGGGTGTCCGTAGGTCTGGCAATTGTGGAATTGGGTGCTCCGCCCACATGCGATGTAGTTGTCCAACTGGCATTGCCGAGTGCATGCAATCAGGTTTTGACGGCCGATCGCACTATTCTTGACATTACCCGTCAGTGTCATAACAATAGTAGAGTTGGTTTTATACTCGCGACGGTCTGCAGGTGTCAACCAGCGTGGCATCTGCCCTTGTACCAGTTGCTGGTAATTGGTGGTGATACTGTCAGAGATCTCGGGTATTGAGAGGTGCGTTGGGACTCCATGCAATAGGAACTGGCTGAATCGTTTTCCGATTTCGACCTTTTCGCATTTTCCGAAGTAACAGAGGGTGTGCTTGATGATCAAGATGTAATCTTCGTAGACCACATTGTTCTGGTCATTACCCGTGGTGAAGATAATCGCACCACATATGGTAACTCGGACGCAGATGAAGGGCGGTACGAAAATGTCCTTATAGTCGACAAAGGCGGTGTTAACCCGACGGAGCGCAATATCTGCCAGACTCTGCCACTCAGTGTAGGTTTTCTCAGGCTGGGTAGTTGTGACGGTAGTGTTGTTGTTCTCAAAGAAGCAGGTCACTTCTCGTTCGGCTTGCGTGTATTTGGTTGTGATGGGTTTAGGCACCGGAGTCTTCATCCTCAGAGGTACTGTTTCCCATCTACGTGTATTGGCGGGCAGGGTCCAGGGGGTAGTTGACGAGGCATCGGAGGTAGTACTGTCTGCAGTGGAAATTCCACCTGTACCCTCCACAGTATTTTTCTTCTCCAATTTCGTTTTCAGGATTTTCTTGACTGGGGCTGCTGTCATTACGGTTGGAGGGGGAGGTTGGATGTTTCTCTGGTTTGCAACGAGCTGCTGCTGCATCTGGTTGATCCGAGAATTGAGCAGGCTGACCTGGTTATGGAGTTCATTGTTGATGTTGAGGGAGGCAGCAGCCTCACTTGCGGATACGGAGGCATTGAGGTTGGCAATAATTCGCTGATACAGCTGCTCCCTAGCAGAGGCTGTAATGATCTCGAAATCGGCATGCAGGGCTGTGTGTTCAGCCATGAGTGGAGATGGTAATTCGGCCCCAAGGTAACCTGGGTTGTCATCGGCATCACCAAGCGTCTGGGTGCTGGTAATATGCTGAGTAGTAGTGGTCTGGAAGTCCATCTGCTCCATAGTATCTGCTTCAGTGTTATCTTTGCTCTCAGAGTCTGATTCAGGGTCGCTGTCCTCACAGGGGCGCTTGGCAGACCTGGGAACGTAACTGCCTCTAGCTTCAGAACAAGGAGAAACCGGAGAAATGTCTTTGGATCCCAGGCTGCGGCCGTAGGGGAGCATGAGGAAGGCTGTGACCGTGTTGGTGATGGGTGAATAAGCAAAGTCCATGATCACTGAGGGCGGGTCGGGGGGTGGGGGTCGAAAACCAAACTGGAGGGAATCGACTTTCCAGCTAATGGGGCTGTAGGTGGACTTTCCAGGAACGTTTTGAGATTGATTTGGACGTGTTGGATGGGGGGAGAGAGAAGTTCAAGGTGAAAACATCAGGGTGGGGTTGAGGAGAATATGCGACTTCAATCAATTGCGTTCAGTACTACAGACTATATGCACTCCTCCCACTGTACCACCCACATGGGGCTTCCATCTTTCCCGTTACCACAGAAAAGTAAACGCACAACACCCAAGAAATCGTAAAAGCATGGCACCAAAGAAATCATAACAGCGAGCGACCGTACTGAAAGACTCATGACAACCCGTCCTCCCCATTGGCCGAAATCAAAGCCTTTTGTGGGTACATTATAAAGGAGACTTGCGGTGGAAGGAAACTTCGGTAAAGGAGGCAGTGCAATACCTTTACCTTTTGAGCACTCTCTAGGCGGCCATCGTCGTGTCAGTGGTTACCGTGTTGTCACGGCGCATTCCCAGCGTGATCTTGACATAGGTGGAGCAGCTTCGGTCGGAGGCATTGTCTGGTTGTAGGCAGTTGGCACAGCGGATTGGCGGGTGGTTGCAAGAGTGCCCTGCTCTGCAGTTCGTTATCATACACGGATGATCCTTGGTGGGGTGGGGTTGTGCACCCACAGTGCACGTGTGGTTGCTGGTGGTGCAGCGTTACGTTGGATACTGAAAGGTCTGGTATTTGTTGTATTGGATGGCGGGGCCGAAGGTGATGTATTTGGCAATAGTGCATTCACGGTTGAACATGGTGAGGCTGGTGGCACCGAGAGACTTCGTCGTCATCTCACCTATAAAGGTGACGATCATGGAGGAGGCCTCTTTACCCTGGCGGTGTTCAGGGCAGGTGAGCCAATGCGGTGTCTGGCCCATTCGGAGGGATGGGTAGGATGATTCGATTTCGGTATGGGTGGATTTGGGTGTGACAGTGGTCAGGATGCTGTGGACGATGAAACTGGTCCATCGCTGACTAACCCTGGACGATGCGATTGGGAATTCGTGGAGTGCCTCCTCGAGGTTGGCTAGGTATGGTTTGTAGCTGGTACTCAGGTGCTGAGGCGCGACCGTGAAAACGAGGTTGTTGGTGGTAGTGATGTTTGCCAGGATGAGGGGTGGGTGTTCGATGTCAGCATGGGTGGTGCTGGTCTTGTTGGCCACTTGGAGTGCGCGGTCTGCAGCCTCCTTGCGGTCGTTGGGTGCAGTCGTGAGGCTGAAGATTATCAGCCTGTCCGCCGTCGGGTAAGGCTTCATGAGGATCGTCTTCTTCCTGGCCTTCTTCTTGCTCCTGACCTTGAACACGTCGATGGGGATGCTCTGTTGTGCGGTTGGGATCGGGGTCGGTGGTGGTGTGAATATGATTGGTGGTGGGCTGGAGGAACTCCCCCCAAGTAACGGGTTTGTTGTTTGGCTAGCTTTGCCCTTTGCCATGGAGGCGAAGATAGTTGCCATGGTGATGCAGACTTTTCGTGGTCAGGTGTCCACTTTCCGGAGCGGGGGTGGGCCTTGTTCGGATACTGGGTGACTGCGACATGGAGAGAAATCGGGCGGGCAGCAACAACAAAGAAGTGAGAGGTAGCCACCAAGTTCGTAGATGGAAAGACCGTGGAGTTATGAAGCTCCAGAGGGTATTTCCAGCGAAATTGGTGGTGGGAATAAAAAGTTGTTTGGCGGCGCACGAAAATTTTGCCGTGGAGTGTAGGATAATATGCAACTTCAATCAATTGCGTGTAACACTACAGGCTATTTGCGCTCCACCTGTCGTACCACCCCCGTGGGGCTCCCATCTTTCCCAAACCCGCCGAAGAGAAGAACTGAAGAAACAAAAGTAATCACAGAAAGGAAATTTTGCGCAAGAATGCAGAAAGCAAACAAGCGAGGCAAGTAAATATAGCACTACACTGGGGGGAGAAGCTCACCGTCACCCCTACTTCCCCAGTTGTCATGATATGGTTAAGGTTCGAAGGCACCAAAGTCTGGCTCCGGTGAGTCTGAGTCGCTGTCGTCGAGATCGTCGGCATGGTCGTGGTGTTTGTCAAAGCAGAGATACGTGGTGTGACCCAAGCCTGTTGCCCGGAGTAAGCGTCGGATTGCCAGGGCATTCTGGGGCGCTGTGATGTAGCTTGGTGTGTGGATGTCACCGGTGGTGGACTGGAGGAGCTTCGTTTGCTCCGCCACGAGTAGCGGACAGTCGCCTAAAAGGTGGTGTGAGGTATTCAAGTCGAGGCCACATGGGCACGGGTCTGCCGGAATATTGGGTGGTGGGTCTGTAGGCGATCTGTTGCAAAACACCCTCCACATTGCACGGGTATCTGCCCAGTCGATACCGTGTAGGTGGGCAGGGAATTTAAATGAAGGATTTGAGAGCGGGAGCTCTTGCTTCCATCGCTTGAGGAATAACCTCCGTGCCTGGGCGAAGAGCCAGGCCTTGGTGGTACGTGCAAAATGGCAGGGGATTGTGGAGGACGCCCCTGCCTTGGCATGAGTGTCGGCCCTCTCGTTACCACGAATATTGCAGTGGGATGGGCACCAAACGGTGGTAACATGCCAGCCGAGATGCTGGAGGTTGTCAATGACTTCGAGGGCGCGTCGCGCATATTCATGGTTGGATTCGTTGAATTGGAGGGTGTCGGCGGCAGCCTGGTTGTCAATGCAGACAAAGACCGAGGCACGTGGAACTGTTGTAGTGAGGACTGCGGTGACGGCTTCTTGTACTGCATGAAGTTCGGCATCATATACTTCGGCCCTATTGCCGAGGTTGCAGCGTCTGTTCTCCAGTAGGTGGAGTTGCTGGTTTCTGCAGTGGTAAATGGCCCATCCACAGCCGACAGCGCCATTCTCCAGTTTGGAGCCGTCGGTCTATATGACGATGGTTTGGGCAGGGAGCGTGCATAGCCATTCTTCGTCAAGTTGTTGTGGCCGCGTCGTCTTGTCTGGATTTGGAGATGTGGTCTTCGCTACTCCTGGCACCATTGATGTCGCTGTACGATCTTCGGGCTTGCCCTGTACGAGGTGTTTGCTGACGTTGTGCAAATGGTGTAGTCTGGGAAGGTTGGAATGGGTATTCAGCTGGCTGCGCGGAGGACCAAGGGCATGGTAAGTGGGGAGAAAATGGAGACGAATAGCATACCGTAGTGATAGGTAGTCTAGGTATGCAGCCATCGGGGGGAGGTGGGAGAGTGTGATGAGGTTTGTGGTTCTCATATTGAGCGGCAGGCCGGTAATCCATCCCGCAATAGCATTGTACGTTATGGTAAGCGTTGCAGATACTGTTGGCATGTTGGTCCACCATGCTGGAGATGCCCAGAAAATGGCCGGGAGAATCGCTGTCATTGCCAGGTGTTGGGCGATGTGAGCTGGAATGCCACGGGACCGGTGGCGTAGGAAGCTCAGGCTGCCCAGAATCTTGTGTCCTCTTGTGGCTGCCATTGTGGCGTGATGAATGAAGGTAAGTGACTCGTCACTGAATACCCCCAAATACTTGATTAGTCGATTGGCTGGGCTGGTGGTGTTAAGGATTCGGAGTGGCGGGTGTGATGACAGGCTCTTGCCTTTGTCTTTACTGGTGAGCAGGAGGCAGTAGAGCAGTTCGGTCTTTGGTGTTGCAAAACTGAGTCCGAGGCGTGCACCATTCCTCAAGTGTCGTTCGGTTCGTTCTTCGTGGAGTGTATTAGCTCTGGAGACTGTTGGCGACATCTGTATCATGCAGACGTCATCAACATAGGACGTATCAACAGCATCGCCAGGGTGGTGCTGTTTCTCCAACATGGCATTACTGTAGATGAGGAAGATGATCGGTGAGATAGGTGATCCCTGCGGGAGACCACACTGGTACGGTTGTGGCTCCTCGGATTGTCGGTCAAACCCAAAGGCGATTTTCCGGTCAGTATTGAAGGCAGCAACCCAGTTGGTCAAATAAGATGGCATTTGGCGTTGGGACATGATTTCTAGGAGTGTTGACGGGTGGACCTGGTTGAACGCTCCCTCGATGTCGAGCGTGAGGACAGCCAGTCGAGTCGGGTTCTGGTTGGTAGTTTTCCTTTTACTGATAGAGGTGGCGATGGGTGAAATCGTATGCAGTAGGGTGTCAATTGCAGAATTTTCTTGCTGGGCACCCATCTGTGATGGATGTGTCGCTCCGCACATCAAGGCTGCATGGGAGAGGCATTTGGCCACAATCGATTCCAGCAGTTTCCCAAAACATGATTGGAGTGAGATCGGACGATAAGATTTTGGGTGTGAGTACGTCGTCTTGCCAGGCTTGGGGATGACAACGCAGTTGGCAGTTTTCCATTCCGGCGGATGCACAGCATATTTGAGGCATACGGTGAATAGGTCAGGGAGAAGATGTGGGGCAGCCTTATGGAAGCGTCGTAGGGTGCTGTAGGTGATATCGTCTGGTCCAGCTGATGTGCCATATTTCAGGTGTGAGATGGCCAAATGGGTTTCGGATGCTGTGACCGGCCGCGTGTGATGGCGTATATCCCTCTTGGAGGTGAGAAGGTCCGCTAGAAGTGGCGTTCGTTGCTCCATATTGACTGTTGGGAAGAGTGAGTTACGTAGCACCTCACACTTACCTTTGAAGTCGGACCGTCCCTGAAGTGGTGGAATTGGCTTGTGGTGTGTATTGTGGTGCTGAATTGTTTTCCAAACGGTCCGGGTGGATGTGGCTTCAAGATGGTGGATTCGGTAGGCTGTCTTCGCGTTCCGTACCAGTATCGACCACTTGTGGCATTTGTATTGGCTATCTTTGAGGTTCACATCGGTGGGGTGTAGGCGGGCCCGTCTGTCAGCACGCTTGACACTCTGTTTTGCCAGTGTAAGACTGTGGTTCCACCAGCGCGCCGCTGTCTTTCGCGTCGTCCTCACAGGGACTGCCTTGTCGACCGCCTGATGAATCAGATATGTAATGTTGGTGACTGCTCTCAGAGTGTCGTCTGTCCCTTGGAGTTGCGAGAGATCCATCTTTGCAGATCGAATCTTGGAATTGAACGTTTCCCAGTTAGCCTTGGGCCAGCACTGACGGGGAATGGTTGGTGCCTGAGTGGATGGCAGGGATAGGGTGATGATAACAGTGCTGTGGTCAGAGGTAGTGTCATGGTCCACGGCGAGTGTCGGGATGGATTGTGTTGGTGAACCTCGGGAGAAACATAAGTCGATTGTAGAAGGCTGTCCACCATTCCTGGGGTGGTGTGTGGGTATTGCCAGCTCGTTCTGGAGACAGAAGTTGTTGTCTTCAAGCCAATTCGAGATTGTGTAGCTTGCAGTGGAGATACGAGCGGCTTGCGGAAGAGGTCCCTGCCACCACGGGTGGTGGGCGTTAAGATCCCCCATGAGTAGGCAATCGGTTGGTAATTTGAGGGTTGGTAGGATTGCAGCCAGCGCTTCTGCACGTCCTGGGGAGTAGAAGTTAAGGAGGGTGAATGTTTGCTGGTTGTGTGATGTAGTGATCGTGGTTCCCAAGAAGGAGTCTTGAGCGGTAAAGACTGTGGTTGCGGTGAGTCCAGGTGCGTGACGTACGTATGTCACGCATCGAGGCTTTGTCGGTGAGGGGGTGAAGATATCGAATCCTGGTAATGACGGTGGGTTCCCATGTTTGTCAACCCACAGTTCTTGGAGAAGGCAGATGAGATTTTCGGGTTTTTGGGAGAAGTCTTGCAATGCTGAAATTGTCGTTGCTTGGCCTCGCACACAGTTCAGCAGCTGTACGGACCCAACGGCATGCAGTGGAGTCATTTATGTGGCTACTCCCGCCATGGGGGCGTCTCCCTGGTTGGTTGCATTCGTGTTTGGCTTGGTGAGGTTACGTAGCTTGATGCACTCAGGGCAGTTGGGGTCACTGGCCTTGTGGGGTGCATCGCAATTAACACACCGGATGGGGGGGTGAGTGCAGGCAGGGCCTTTCTGGCAAATCGGGAGCATGCACGGGTGCTCTTTAGTTTCATGAGGGCCAGCACAGACCGCACAACGGCATCCGTTCCTGCAGAGTGCGGCGGGGTGGCCGTAGATCTGGCAGTTGTGGCACTGAGTGCTTCGTCCGTATGCGATGTAATTGTCCAGTTGACATTTCCGGTTACAGACAAGGAGGTGCTTGCGTCCAATGCTGGCCCTCTTGATGGTTCCTGTAAGCGTTATGACAACTGTGGAGTTGGCTTTATGCTCCCGTCACTCGGTAGGGGTGAGCCATCGTGGCATCTGTCCTTAAACCAATTGGGGGTAGTTAGATGAAAGGCTTTGTGATATTTCAGGTATGGAGAGGTGGGTTGGCACGCCATGCAGTAGGAACTGGCTGAACCGTTTTCCGATTTCCACCTTCTGGCATTGTCCGTAATAGGAGAGGGCATCTGTAATGATCGTGGTGTAGTCCTCATAGATCAGGTTGTTCTGGGTATTTCCAGTAGTAAATATGATGTTGCCGCGGATCGTAACTCATGCGCAGATAAACGATGGGGCGAGAACGTCCTTGTTGTCGACAATTACGGAGTTTACATGCCGGACGGCCAAGTCTGCGATCATCTGCCGTTCAGAATAGGTCTTCTCAGGTTGAATACCATTTGTACTGTCGGTACCACCACTTTGGAAGTGGCATGTCACCTCCCGTTCGGCTTGTGGGTACTTCGTTGGGATGAGTTTCGGCGTCGAGGCCTTTGTCTTTAGCTTCGGAGGAATGGTTTCCCAACCGCGAGTATTGGCGGAGGGGTTTTGTGAAGTAATCGTCGGTAATTGAGGAATGGTATCTGCAACTCCAGCAGCAGCAGTTGCCGCCGCACCTTCACTGGAAGTTTTCTTTGTCAGTTGGAGTTTCAGAATCTTCTTGGCTGGGGCTGCCGTCGGCGCTGTCGTCGGGGGCTGGACGGGCTTCTGGTATGCAAGTAGCTGTTGTCGCAGCTGGGTGACACGGGAACCCAGGGAGCTGATCTGGCTGTGCAGCAGGTCGGTGGTCTTCTTGTAGGTGATGGCAGCATCATCGTCTGATTTCTTAACTGATTTCACAATGTCCTCGGTGATTCTGATATATAGGCGTTCCATAGCCGCTTGAGTGATGATCTCGAAATCTGAGCGGAGAGCTGCGTGTTCTGCGCTCAGGGGTGGGGGTAGATGTGGCGCAACATATGCCGGGATCTCGTCACCAAGTGCCTGGGTGGCCGTAATGTTTTCGGCCTGCTGAAAGTCCATTCGTTCTGTGTTGGTGTCATCGTCGTCGCTGTCTGAGGGAGGTTCACTATCTTCGCGAGCGCGTTTCAAGGGTGAGCAGGAGTGAGTAGGGAGAAGTTGGGGGTGCTCAGCAATTGCAGCCGCACCCGGCCGGACAAAGGCATCCAGGGGGCCCTGTCCGCGGTGGGAGTAAGAAGACATGATTTTGTTTGATGAGATTGTGGTGGTTGGGTACGCAGGCCCAATGGCACCACAGAGGGGGGTCGAGGGACGGTCGGAAACGAAACTTGAGATAATAAGCTTTCAAGCTTATGAGGCTGTCGGCCAATTCTCAGGAATCGTTTTGAGATTGTTTTCGGCGAGATCGATGGTGGGGGAGGAAAGGTCTTTTCGAAAACGTGGGGGGTTGTCCGAGAGAATAGATTGCGTGGAGAAGAATCTCCTGACTAGCTACCATACCCCTTCCTTTATACCTTTTTCTCTACTGTGGACATTACAGTCTCGCCGATAAGACCAACACAGAATCCCCTTCATGACTTAATCGCCATATCCTAAAGAAACAAACAATCGTTCTCAACTCTCACCCCCTTCGTCCCAAAACAGACTTAACGTAAGGTAGACATGCAACAGTAAGGAAGCGAGAAGGAAAGCATACAACCGGAAACCTGATTAGGAGAAGGAGAAGCGCAAGTATAGTAAGGCAGACATGCAAACAGTAAGGAAGCGACAAGGAAAGCATATAACTGGAAACGTGACAAGGACAAGAAGAGACACAAGTAGTATGTACAAGGTGAGTTCGTAAGGTAGATACACATGAAAAGGAAACGGATCCTGGGCGGCCGGCCACCATGTCAGGGTTTTATGGGACATCGCTGCTGGAGCGCTGTTGGAGCGACCGAGATAAGGTGCCTAGATGTGTAGGACAACGACGATGGTAGCGGAGATGAGGAACAGCCACAGGGTGACCAGCGTAAGGGTGGCACCCGTGGCGATGCCGAGCCTGTAGCGCTAGATTCGTGACAGTACATCCCCTGTTCAGACAGAAGCTCCAGCGAGGTCAGGTTTGTTGGACGCGAGGGGGCGCCGGTAGATTCGGACAGGGCGGTTGTGCTGCTGTCGGGCTTGGATTTGTTGTTAATTCAGACGTTGTTGTTCAATGATGATTCTGGCCAGGGTGTGTGGCCATTGTCTGGAGTTGCTGTTGGTCTGCTGTGTGCTGGTCGTGTATGGTTTGGGCCAGGAGTTGCTGGATCCGGTGGTTGTGGTGGGCTTCCTGGGTGACGGTTTGATGTATGGTAGTAACGATATCTACTAGGAGGCAGATTTGTTCGTCCTAGAGGGTAGTGCTTGTGGGTGTAGCCGCGTCGGGGCTGGGGTCCTCGGTCTCACCGGTGGGTTCCATATTTTCCTGCGGAGGTGGAGTGATGTCAGCCAGCGGCGCCATCTGACCCATAGTCTGACAGTGTTGGTGATGGTTGTCTAGGTTCACTAGGAATCAGCAGTCGGTGTGGACCCACTTCCCCTTCTGCCATTCGGCGTAGGCTTTGCGTGGGTTGAGGTGTCTGACACGAATTATCTCCGCTAGTTCATATGGGTGGGTGTGCGTGCAGTTGCAGCGTTGGTGGTTGCCGTGGCAGCGGTCGTTGCCTTGTTGTGGGTAGTAGTTGTTGTCTTTCATTTGCCGATGAACACCACAGTAGTCATTACAGCAGGCCATCCAGTGGAGGGAGGCATGGTCATTGATATGGGGTTGTCCTACAGCTGACAGTGATCCAGTGAAACAATTATTGAGAAAATCACGGAGAAAATCCAGCAAACCAAGAGTGAGCGAATCCGAAAACAGTGTTGACCGGATGTGGAGTCAGGCAAGTGGAAAAATGTGAGGTGATTGTTGGTGTTCCTCGGGAATTTGGATGTTGTCGTGTAAAGAAGAAAGAAGATGAAGAGGAGGAAGTGGAGATGGTTGATAAAAGGCTATCCATCACTGCTGGCTAGTGACTCATCCAGGAGTCCAGCAAAACTCAATTCTTGCAGCTGGATTGGTGAGGCAAGCCAACAACAAGCAATCACAGCACAAACGGAAATGATGTCTCTTGTTAGTAGATGCAGCTCGATTCTCTGAGTGGATTCTTTTGCTGATTCTCTCGCTGATTCTCTTGCTGTTTCTCACGTTGATTCTCGCGCTGGATTCTATCGCCGGATTCGCTCGCCATTTCTCTCGTTGTTTCTCTCGTTGTTTCTCTTGCAGATTCTCTCGCCAATTCACTCGCCGGATTTACTTGCCGTTTCTTTCATTGATACTCTCATTGATTCTCTCGCCGAATTCTCTCACCGAATTCGTTTGCTGAATTCTCTCACTGGATTTGCGCACTGTTTCTCTTGTTGTTTCTCTTGTTGTTTCTCTCGCAGATTCTCTCGCCGATTCACACACCGGATTTGCTCGCAGCATTTGCTCGCCCATTCTGTCCCTGTTTCTCGCTCTGGATTCTGTCGCCGGATTCGCTCACTGGATTCGCGAGTCAGAATTTCGTACTGGATCTTGTCGCCGAATGCTGTCTTTGCTCACAATTCATTTCTCTCTTGTCACAAATTTCAAATGTATTCTTTGCATGCTGTCACTAAATGTTAGGTCGTTTTGTGTGTGAAGTTTGTTGTTCAGGAATTGTGTAAACAGATATACTTCACCCTCTGTGGTGAACCTCAAACTTTGTGAATAGTCGATACGATGCCATACATAGCATCCGTACTTGGCGTGGACATTTGACATCCCGCCAGACGAAGTATCCGAAAGGATACTCTGCGTGGACATGTGATATCTCGAGAGATCTAACGTTCGGACGGATCCTCTACATGGTTAGTAGTCGCCTTGCCAGACATAGCATCCGAACAGATACACTCCGTGGACAGTTGACATCTCCCGAGATCTAGTGCTCAATCGGATACTCAGCGTGGATAGTGGACACCTTGTCAGAGGTAGCGTCCGAATGGATACTCTACATGGATAGTTGACACCTTGCGAGATCTAGCATCCAAATGGATACTATACGTAGACAGTTGACATCTCGCGAGATCTAGCATTGAAATGGACACCTTGGATGGATAGTAGATGCCTTGCAAAATGTAGCATTCGAACGGATACTCTGTGTGGATAGTGTACACCTTGCCAGAGACACCGTCCAAATGGATACTCAGCATGGATAGTGGACACCTAGCCAGAAATAGCATCCGAACGGATACTCTACAAAGACAGTTGACATCTTGCCAAATCTAGCGTTCGAACAGATACTCTGTGTGGATAGTTGACATCTCGCGAGATCTAACGTCCGAACGGATACTCTACGTGGACAGTTGACATCTTGCGAAATCTAGCGTTCAAACGGATACTCTGCGTGGCTAGTAGTCACCTCACCACATATAGCATCCGAATGGATACTCTGCATGAACATTTGAGTCTCGTGAGATCTAGTGTTTGGATGGATACTCTGCGTGGATAGTGGACACCTCGCCAGAAATATCCTCCGAACGTATACACTACGTGGACAGTTGACATCTTGTGAGATCTAGCGTACGGACGGATACTCTGTATGGACATTGGATATCTCGCGAGATCTAGTGTCCGAACGGAGACACTGTATAGACAGTTGACATCGTACGAGATCTAGCATTCGGACGGGTACTCTGTGTGGATAGTGGACACCTTGTCAGACATAGCATCTGAACGGATACTCTGTGTGGATAGTAGTCACCTTGTCAGACGTAGCGCCCGAACGGATACTCTGCATGGACAGTAGACATCTCGTGAGATATAGCGTTTGAATGGATACACTGTGTGGAAAGTGGACATCTCGCCAGATGTACTGTCCGAACGGATACTCTACATGCATAGTAGTCGCCTCGCTAGATGTGGCGTCCGAACTGATAGTCTTCGTGGATATTTGACATCTCGTGAGATATCGCGTTTGAAAGGATTCTCTGTGTGGATGGTGTACACCTCACCAGACGTGGAGTCCGAACGGATACTCTGCATGATAACACCATTGGCGTCAATTCTGTGTTTCAACCTGAAGTGCTCTCGGGGATTATTGGTTGACGTTGTAGCAAAGGTCACCGCTGTATTCGGAATCAGACCTTCCTAGCAAATGATGTCTAGTATTAGCTGGAACATGCAGTGGATCGGAAATCAAACATACATCTATTGCAGTGCCATCTCATCTTGCCATCAATCCACACCTCCTGCCCATTGGCGGGTAGCCATACATGGCTTAAACGGTTTTTCTTCTTCTCTCGAAAAAAGGATGCAATCTGGTGCTCCTCATCTCCGGTAGAAATGCTAGCGGATGTCAATCCGCTGCTGTGTTGATCTGTAACAGCTGTGGAGGTAGGAGATAGTGACGAAAGAACATAAGTGCTTTTGCTCTGTGCACTGTCGTTTGTAATCGAGGACACCATCGTGTGCAGGTTGTACGTGTTGCAGAGAGCGAGCGAGTGGGAGGAGTTGAGTAATGATGGGGTCATTGGATGTGGTAGCAAGGTAGAAAATTTTCAGTAGCAAACTTGGATGTAGCAGTCAGGTGATTTAAGCCTCAAAGACCACGGTCGACCACGGTCGACCACGGTCTTTGGTGGCCTTTCAATTGGAAGGACTGGACTGAGGCGGTCCAAGAAATCCGAAGACCGGACAGGACCGCGGCGGTCCATCCGGTCATAACCGTAGTCCGGACCAGACCATGGCGAGCGTTGGGAAAAACACTGGCTAGTAGGAAAAAGAGTGCCGACTCACCCTTGCCAACAGAATGCAAGAACACGCTCAATAACAAGAACTTTTTATCTCCTTCCAACTCCTTGTCGCTCGTACCCCCTTTTTCTTCTGATGATTGGTCTCATTCGTCGTGTTCGGACATGTGTGTCGATTAAGTGAGTCCAGTGAGTTGCAGCAGCTGCTCGTGTCCGGGATCCGCAAGAGGTTTGGTCAACATATCAGCAGGATTGGATGCAGATGAGATGTATTGAAACTTAACTGAGCCTTTCATTTACTCATCATGAACATGATGATATTTCACGTCAATATGCTTCGATTTTTGCTGCACAACTCCGTAGGCAATCAATTTGATTGCACCTTGGTTGTTGCATCCAATTGGCACCGGTCCATCAGATATCTTTACTGCCATTCCTTCCACTGCCTCCTTCATCATTCGCTTGAGCCAGAGACTCTCCTGTGTCGCATGCGAACAGGCGATATATTCTGCTTCAAGCGTTGACAGTGCTACAACGCTCTGAGACTTGGCTTGCCAATGAATCAGTCTGGCCATGATGAGTTCTTCGCTGGCGTTGGTGTGCCCCCAGCCAAGCACATATCCTCCAACTGGTTTTCAAGTCATAGAGTTTCCCGCCCAGTCTGAGTCCGTATACCCAATGATATTGATAGGCGTGTCGTGGGGAAGTGGAATATGAGGACGCATATTCACCAATTGTCAGTGGGATGGAAGCCGGCGGTAGTGGATTTGGAGGTGTGAAGTAGTTTTCAGGTATCATAACACCCTCTTCGCGGCTGTTGTATGCATCTCAAGAGGTTGCACATTGTATCGGCTAAGAGCAGTTACACTGAAGGCAATGACTGGTTGACTTCCCAGTGCCGCATACATGAGACATCCGACCATTGACAAGTATTTCTTACGGTTGGCCAGTTTGTCCTCACACCAGATGTTAGCCAGATCTGTCTGAGAATCAAGCGGAGACTTAGCCTGTTTCACATCCATCAATCCAAATCGTCGTATGATTGTATTGATGTAGTCTTGTTGGCAGATACTGAATCCGCCGTCTTCAGTTCATTCAATCTTGAATCCCAGAAACCTCTTCGCTGCTCCTAAGTCACACATCTTGTACCTCTCCTACAGCAACTGCTTGATCTAATATCCCCATCCTTCTGTACGATTGTACGCAACGAGCAGATCGTTCACACATAGGACTAGCAGGACCCCTGGTTGGAGGTACAGGTTTGGATATTCAGCTGACTGTTGAAAACCAATAGATTGCAAGTATCCATCGATATCCTCATACCAAAGTCTGGGTGCCTATTTCAGTCCGTAGAGGGCTTTTCGGAGGATTAAGGCACTTCCACACGATGGGTTTCCGCTTGATGCCAGCCAGTTAATTCCAAGTGGCATTTCCATGTAGATGTTGTCTCGGTTAATCAATGGATTTAGGAAAGCTGTCACCACATCCATATGATCGACATTGCAGCTATACTGAGCAGCAAGCGCCAATACCAATCAGAATGTTGCCATCTTGGATCCTGGCGCATAGGTCTCGTCATAGTCAATTGGTTCCTTTTGTTCATATCCCTTGATGATGAGTCGCGCCTTGTAGTGTGTGGGTCCATCCGGATTGACTTTTCTCTTGTAGATCCACTTGCATCCAATAGATACCTCTACTGGTACATCAGCGATTTGCATTTGGGCAGTACTACCTTGGGCCACAATGTCAAATGTGTGGTTCTCAACCAATGCCTGCCACTCTTGGCACATGACTTCTTTCCATTGTCTTGCCTGTGGACTTTGTAGAGTAGCCTTGTACGTGAGCAGTTCATTTTCAGCTTCATGATGTTTGGATGTCTCAGCGATTCCAAGGGTCTGAAAGGCAGATGCAAGACGTGCCTTACTGTGTGTTCGCATAGAAACATAGTCATGTTCATCTGCCAAATGAAGTTAGTATTGCAGACTTATTAGCTTCTGCCCAGCAGCTCATTGAGCCAATTTACTGGTAACAATGGAGAAATGGTTTTCCACCCAGCAGCTCATTGAGACAATTTACTGGTGACAACGGAGGATGATATTCCGCCCAGTAGCTCATTGAGCCAATTTGCTGGTGTCAACGGAGAGATGATATTCTGCCCAGCAGCTCATTGAGCCAATTTGCTGGTGACAATGGAGAGATGATATTCCGCCCAGCAGCTCATTGAGCTGATTCGCTGGTGACAACGGAAAGGGATGAGGAGTCTTTTGACTTACTGTTTTGTTAACTCGGTGAGTCGTTAATACCTCTGCTTTCTGTCTCTTCGTCCATTTCGTAGATTTCATCATGCAGTTCGTCTGCATTGTCTGGAAACTCAATAACTTCAGTTCGTTCTTCAATATGTGCATTCGCTCCTTCCTGAAATACCACACTTGAGCATTCCACTGCCCGTCTGGTTCTTCCCGAGTTGAAGTCCCATATCCTCCAGATCTTCGTAGTGTTGTGCACATATCCAAGCATCAGACTGACACTTGAACGATTTCCGAATTTCTTCTCGGTTCGTTGAGCGGGTGGGATATACTTGTATACCTACCAGTCAGATCGTCTCAGATGTCTAATCTTCAGAATAGTACTGTACAGGGCTTTGTAGGGTGAGCGGTTGCCTGAAAGACTTGAGGTTGGAGACCTTTGATGCAGATAGCGTGCTGTCCTTACGGCTTCTGGCCAGAACTTTATCGGCCCATTGGCATCCCACATCATACTTCGTGCCTTGGTATTCAGGGTTCGGATCATTCATTCAGCTGTTCCATTCTTGTGTTGGGTGTATGGAGGGGAGGGTTCAAAAGTGATTCCTTTTTCTCCCAGCATTCCCAGGATTACAGAGTTGCTGAATTCTGCAAATCCATTGTTGCTCTGGAATCGTTTGATGTGGAACCCTTGGGTTTCAACCCAGGTCTGATAGGGACGAAACTAGGGTGACATTTCTTCTGCTGTTTTGGTGATCAGGAAATACACCCCAGTATACCTTGTGCAATCATCAATATAGATGATGTAATATTGGGCCCCTCCTATGCTATGATTTATGGGTCCAAAGAGATCTGAATGAATGAGCTCAAATGGCATTGAGGTGCGGGATGACTTGGTACATATTACATGTTGTTGTTGTTTGGTAGGAACACATGTTTGACATAATTCCTGTGTCCTCCAGGTTGTCCAAGACTTGCCTGACATGTTTGAGGAATTCGTGACTGGATCATTGTCGGTAGCGTTCGTCATCGGTTTATCGTCCTTTGGGTCCTCGGTCTACTTCTCCATAGGATCCATTATCGGGCGCTCGTCTATTGGATCCATCATCGGCCACTCGTCCATAGGGTCCGTGGTCTGCTCATCAGAGGGATTCAAAATACGTCTTAAATCCTGATTATTGAGATATGCAAATCATTGAAGCCAAATCTTCAAGGTGTTCAGATTTCGAGCCCGTAGTAGCCTGATTTCCGAAATATGTGCAGATCCATATGTAGCTAGCACTTATAGACCTTCTTTGAGGATGGCACTGAGAACTCTGTTCCTGCTGGTGTTGGTGATCGAGCAGATCCCTGACTTGAATGTTGACGTTTATCCATGTGAATCGAGTTGTCCTACTGAGAGGAGTGATATCCGCAATTCGGGAACAAAGAACGCTTCGATATTCACTCCATCTAGACGTACGACTCCTTTCTTCTTTGCTCTTACTTGATGTTTATCTCCCAATTTGATTATCATGTTGGTTTCCATTACTGAGTCCTTCCAAACGTCTTGAAGCATATTGCCATAATTGTGTGAGGCTCCGGAATCGATTACCCAGGTTCCATATGACGTTGCCGATCGATATGATGCTACCATTACTTCCAAGCTAAGTGAATCAGTCCCTGCGAGTCATTGCAGGTTGCCGGTTTCCTCCATCTGATGGTCTTTTCGTCTCTGCTCAGTATCCCTTCTGTTGCATATGGCATGTCCTTTTCTGATTGCTGGGCAATTAGATCGGATATGTCCTTCTTCTCCGCAATGGTAGCAGCCATCCGTTGGGTCTTCTCGTGAGTGTTTAGAAGTAGATGTCTCCTTGCTCCAGCAGTTGGCTGTAGTATGTGTTGAAGTAGAGCACCAATCACACCAAACATTCAGGGAACGTCATCTCGATAGTTCCTACATCCCTCGTAAGCACCTTGTCCTCCTCTTCCTCCCTGCAGACTTCCTCCTCTTCCTCCTTGCTGTGTGTACAATGCCTCTGACACTGCATCTGGTACCACCACCATTGCTTTCTTCTTTTCGCACTCCTTCAGTACATCAAAGTCTTTATCAATGGTAATGTTGGCTTGGGATTGCAGAAATTCGATGGTAACAGCGAACATGGGAGGGAGGGTTGTGAAGATATGTGTCTTGAAGGCAGTGTTGGTTATTTCTTCGTCGGTACCAACAAGTTGGTTTCTGATCTCCAGTAACCGTCCAAAGTAGGCAGATATCGGCTAACTGGCAGTGGGACGCAGTGAGCTGAAGATACGGTAAAGTGTCATCCGACCAACACTGTTGTTGGCTCCGTCCATTCTGGCTGCAAGTGTAGTCCACATCTCCACCGGATCGCTGGTTTCATAAATATGAGCTCTTGCAGTTATGCCGCAGGAACCAAAGTTGATGGCTGCAGCTTGGGCTTTCTGTTGCACATAGTCTTGGTAGGCTGCTCATTCTGCAATGGCTGCCGCTGAGTATCCTACTGGGTTGTTGGGTTCTTCCTCCTCTCCAACAACAATTGTCCAAGCCATAACAGCTTGTAGGATCCACTCGCACTCTCACTTCCAGTTGGCATAATTTGTTACTTCAAGGAGATTGATCTTTCCAAGAGCATGCTTGAAGGGTTTCTCAGACATGGCGACAGCAGGAGTGAAATTGTATGACTTTCGGGGTTGCTTCTTTCTTATTTGTCAGCAGAGGTTGTATGGACAGTATAAGAGGACGTAAATCAATGGGCCTCGATATCGCCGGCCCCCATGCTTACCGCTGGACTCCCTCATGAGCCTACTTTTAACACGAGAGTGTGTGACGATGGTGAGAAGTTGAGAAATTCGGTATGAGGTTCGTTTGGTTGGAGCGGTTATGACTCCGGGCTGATAACCTGTAAAAAGGATATCGGTCTGATGGTGAAGATGAATGTATAGTATATTGAACAAGTATATGAAAAACTGAGAGAGAAGTACAAGAAGAACAGCAGATATCCCTTCTTACTTCCCTGCTCTTACGTAAACGTCCTCAACCAACTGTAAAGCAGAAGCGCCAAACTTAAAGACCATCTTGGCACGAGAAGCATTTCCAACAATTGTTGTATAAGTGATTCAGGAGTAATAGCAGCTATTCCAGGGATTAGTTAGCCTCGTGGGTTAGCAAGCCGCTGTGGGGTGTTTGTTCGTCTTGTATACATCATGTCAGCCAATCAGCGGGGTCATGGTATCACTCTCAGTTTTTCTCTATCACCACTTTCCTTACGGGTGTGATATCTCCTTCAGATCTGGTAAAGGTCTTCAGTGCCTAAATAACTACAGGCCAGTGGTCAGCTCCTTAGATAGAAATCCTCCGCAAATAAAACACCACTACAAGCCCCTAGCTGAAAACTCCCATTTCGGGTATCCTCAACTCCTAAGCATCTGGCCTTGTGCGAATGCCAAACCACAGTGGAGTCTAAGGCCTTATGGTTCTGTGAGCCGGCATGACACCAGGCATCAGGCAAACCTTACACTCAATTTGTACTTGCAAGTATTTAACCCAGCGCATGGCCACGCCTGTTTGGACAAAATGTACGCCGTCATAATCTATATAGGCCAAATGTAAGTAGGAACAGGCAAAAAAAGCCCCACGGCCATGCCTGAGCCCTGCCCCTGCCCCCGTCCCTGCTGCTGGTACCTATGAGAGCCAGTGAGGAGTCAACCCTACCACCAAACCGAAGGCTTCCAGAAAGATGCTTGGGGATACGTTTTTACAGTGATAAGGGGAGATGTAGAATGCAGTCGAACACTGGCAACAGACTCGCTCCTACGCGAGTATAGAGTACAAGCAATACGTTTTCTCGCTTTAGAGGTAGATAGTTTAGCACCTAGTGAATTTTTACATGGTCACACTGCACATAAAAGACCGAACAGAGTTGCTGAACAACGCTGGACACCGCCACCTGCCGCAGCCGTTGTTGAAAGAATACCGATTAGTGATGAGGATAGAAATGAATGATAGCACTTCGATCAGTCCTAATGCTGTATGAGATGAGGAAACACAAGGCATATCGATTCTTGTACTTCAAGTGGTTCACAACTTCATTGTAGTATTCCATAAGTATTGAGTAGAACGAGTAGAGAAAGAACACGCAGAACAAATATCCTCCACTGACACTTCCCCGCTTGCACCTTACGCAATCCTGTCCTCAACAAACTCTAAGGCTCAAGTGCCAAATCTAAACAATGCGTGAGAAGCATTTCCAACAGCCGTCGCCTGCCATGGCACCGACAAAAAAACACTACATTCAACACCGACAAGCGCTGCATCCTGTAGAGCGAATCGGTAGCGTAAGCAACCAGTATTTTAAAGGCTTTCTTATTGGACCGTGCTGCAAGGTTGAGAGGTTGGCCATTGTCATGATATCAAAGTACACAGAATCAATTATCTATCCTGGGGATTGCTTACGGTGCGCATGCAGGGGTGCCTTATTCGGCAATTACTCCAGCCACAGTCACACGTATTAAAAAGAAATTATTTTTTAAGGTACTTTGATGTTGGGTGTTTGTGGTGAGTGAACGCACACAGTCAAGCATCACCAAATAATGACCTCCGGATAGAGCCCATTTTTCATCACTCCCTCCCTCCCTGACAAGTCAAACCCACAAGTGCAATAGTTTTATGAATTAAAAAAAAGGTTCAGTATAATTCCCACGGTTAACCATTCTTCGTTACAAAATTTTCCGGTAACAATTCAACCAGCAGCTCGTTTACACAACCCATCCAATTCTCCACAATCTCCTGCTGTTATAACTACCCCTCATGTATTTAGCTACCCTTTCTCCCCAAGGAGACAGATCTCTCCATCAACACCCTGCCAATAGGTGGTAGTCTTCAAATGCATACATTCACCCCATCGGGGAAGGCCTCGTGCTCTCTTTTGTACGTGTTTTCGAAACGAATCCAAGAGTATAACAATAAAAATTTACTCTCTTTTTCAGAAAGTTCTTACCATGTCATGTGCTCTCCAGTGATCGAAATCAGGCATTCGGATCCCTGAGATGTGCCAACTCCTTTTAACCTTTCCACAGCCAGTGCAGGGTGCAGAAGGCAATCTCCCTGTTTCTGGCCAGATCGTGCCGGCATCACCCTGCATCCAAACGTTTGACCGTCACAGTGATTGGCTTGTTGACTGTACACGTAATCTTGATTCGCACCTGACACAGTCTAGACTTCGTACTTTTGTTCAATATCGGTTCTTCACACCCTATTCTTTGGCGGAGGAGGTTTAGCCACCCTTCTTACTTTTTCTTAATCGATGTAGAGTACAAAAAGTCTTCATGATTGGACAAACCGTGTCTCAGTTCAGCTGCATTGACCGGTGGTAGCCCCTCCCTCTGAGCACCATCAACCAAGAACTTAGAGACTGGACACTATGTAAAGAGAAACTGAGATGTCAACAGAAGAAAGATGATACAAGGGAGCAGCTAGCGATGTAGTAGATCTCAGTACATACGGGCGTGGATGGAGCTGGTCTTCAGTGGAACCAGCGTGACTGCTTGCCCCAGAAGCAACCCCATACCGTCAACTTTACCTGATGATGCTTTACAGGATCGACTGTATCTGCATGCCACCTCACCTGTCCCGGCGAACTGAAGACCCATCTCTTCTGTCCTACAGGCTGCTGCTCCTCACTTGTACTCTCATCGCTGTAGACCAACCGTTCAAGGTCCTCCTCAGTCCAGTCCTTGTGTGCGAGAGCCCATCGAAGTCGGGAAAATGCACGTTCCATCTTTAAGCTCAGTGGTTTTTTCGCTAACCACTACTTTATCGGATGCTGTCGCTGCAAGCGGTTGAGGGTCTGAGGGGAAATATGGTGGCGGGTAGCTCTTCGACCCTACCATGGAGGTACCGTTGCTGCCTGCCAGACGTCATCGTCCGTGGCAGGTTTGAGACCACGTTTCGCCATGAGTGGCTAGTGGAAGGTTGGAGGGCGAACGGCGGCGTCATCAGCGGGATGAATGATTTATGGTGACTTTGTCCAGTACTCAGTATGGCTAGCTAGGAGTCTAGAATTGGGAGGTTGCACAGACGAAGGGTTGTGCAGCATGGTGATCCGTGGACAGATGTTAGAGGGACACGTGGACTTCATCTTCTTGGGGCTCTAAAAGGGATTAAATACTGTTAAGGTGCTATAAGTTGGCTTTACCATCAGACTTACCTTGACAGTGCTGTCTGTTATGGTGCACAACACAGTACGGCTCTGGGTAGCGAACGGGGGTGACATGATGTATGGAAGCCTGCAAGCATGTGGCCAGCGGGCAGGCAAGGCTGGCGAGCGATTCCGCGGGTAAGCAGGTATACAGGCATGCGTGCAAGCATTGTGAGCAAAGGTGGTGAGCAAGCGCTTGTGCAAGCCAAGCCGGCGGACGAGCGGGCAAGCAGATAGGCAATGTTTTATCATTTCTTCTAACCATTAGTTGCACCCATCCTGCGTAGATCATGGCGATATCTACACTCCATTTCCCTCCCACAGTCCAACCCCAACCTCAATCAGTCCACAGGCGGCTATTCATGGTTACCCCGCCCTCCACCCTTGCTTTTGCTGGAAAAAAAAAGAGAAAAAAATTGATGATCATCTGCACATACCCCTTCCCTCTTAACCTGACACCCATCCAGCCGAAAGCATATAGATCTTTTGCCTTGGCCTCCCTCCTTTCCGGTTTGTCTTCCCTCTCGCGTGGCTCCATTCTGTTGTCTTACTCCGTACATCCTGATATTCCTCAGCTGGATCAGGAATTTCTGGAATTGCTTCTCGTTGGATTCTATGTATTGGGGTATTCTTCGACAAAATGGACATTTGATTTGACGTATGTACCTCAGAGTTTGTCGAGGACATGATTGCGCAAGACTAAGAGCGGAGAAGTACACAAGAAGGATCTTCTGCTCTACTACTTCTTCTCTTTCTATTCTATACTATTCTATGTACAAAACAATACACCGAAAATCAATCGTACTACGCCCAGCGCGCACTGAAACCCTGATCGATCTCCCATCTACCTGTACCTTCATTGCTAACCGGCATCCCCCCAACTGGAATTCTTTGCCCCACATCAGTAGTGGAGAATACACTAGCTGCAACTCCAGGGTGTCAATAGTCTGGCCAGCCCGCGGGCTGCCCATGGGTGCCAATGCTAATTATACTTATACTAGTTAAGAAAACATATCGTCAAGCGCTGCTGCAGGGAACCGCAAGTCATTCGCCCACAGATCTACCATCTCTTCTCTGACTAGCAGAATTTTTACATAATTTTGCTCGCCTTATCTTTCCATTGCTTGTCAGGCCATGCAGACTTTTCTGTTTGTTGTTGCAGTGGTTGACAGCGTTCTACATAGACCAGAGGCGTTGAAATTCTGATCTAAGTCGGTCTGCCAAGACCCCGCCCCGACTCGCAATTTCTCGGTTGGGATAAAATTAAGCCGATTCAGACTGAAAGTTGGTCGGTCTAAATAAAATTAAGCCGATCAGACTATCGGTTGGTCGGTCTACATATAATTAAGCCGATTCAGACTATGGGTTGGTCGGTCGGGATATTAGTAGACCGACCCCAACCTCACCTTTCCTCTCAAGCGAATGGAAGTACTCAGCATTGAGGCAGACCTAATCCGGTGGACAATAAGTTTCATAACGGATCGGTATTCCAAGATCATCTTGGATCGAGAAACAGGGGAAGCCAGCCGTGTGGACACCGGCTGTAACGGCCCACTGTCGCCATCACCACCAATCCCGAACGACTAGAGCCGGGAACGTTCTGGTAGGCACAGCACATGGAAGGTTTCGGGTTCTGGATTACATGGTACAAGGAAGTTTTTGGGCTCTGGATTGCGTGACGTAAGGAAGTGTCGGGTTCTGGATTGTACGGTACAAGGAGTAGACTTTAGGGTTTTTGCGTTTAATTGCACATCACGAGGAGGTCTTGGATTTCAGGTTCTGGACTGCACAGTGAGGAAAGGCTCTGCTGGTTCTGATTGCCTGGCGTGAAGAAGCATCTGGATATGGAGGATTGCACTCATTGTAAATAAGAGTGCACTGTTATCTGTCTTTCATGTTTCTTCTTCACACAAGAAGGTGTTATTGTCAGCCATAGTCGGTCTTGACTACTAGCAACTATTTCGTTGGAACGCCATGTCCCTGCCTTGCCCACTCCACATCCCTGCCTTGTCCATCCATATATTCACCATCTTGTCATTGCCCCTATCCGTCCACGCTCCCACGGTCTTGTCTACATTCCTGGTTCGTTATCTGTAGTCAGCGAGCCATTCCTGATACACTTTGTTGCATCAACATATATCCCTCCATCTAGTGAACATTTACGCCATGTCTGACAATAGTCAACTTGTCTCAGGGAGATTTCCACTGATCTAATTGCACAGCTGGAGTCAATAGCGTGCAACGACTCCTTTGCCCCTAAGGTTATGCTCGAAATATCTTATGAGCAACTTCACATATTGGCTTAAGCCATATTGAATGCAAACAAGCCTACCAGTACTGATACCCCCACCACTATTGATGTACCTACTGATAGCTTGCTGTCACTACTACCCTCAGCAATGGAGCATTACGCAACCCAAAGTACAGAATACCTAGAAGTTGGCACTGGGAGATCAGGGTTGGTGTACGGTAGCAACTGCAAAAAGAGGAGGAATCCAGGTAGGCGTTGCACTTCATAACACTTATCCGGCCATCGTGCAGGTTGTAGACCTACTGTTAGTATACTCGTACAGTTCTGGTTTCACGTCCTCTTGACCCCGTTCTATTTCACACTGACTTTTATATTATGAGGTTCAGGTTACACCAGACATTGCAATTTTTTTGGGAGTATGTTATGTAACCAGAACTTAGCAGCAGCAGGCTCGGCACTACCGCTAGTTAGCTTGAGGCTCCACGCCAAGCCTAACAATTGTCACAACAATCCAAGTCCTACCTGTCGATCAATCCATTTATGCTTGTGCATTCACGAATCCGAACCATATGTCTACCAATCCTCACGCGTGCCAACCAATCCTCCCTTATGGCTCCCAAAGAACTGTGCAGTCATTGTTACTCTTTGGAAACTTTGAGAACCCCCAATGTTGAACCTTTGCGGTTGGAGCTAATTGCTAGTGTCTCTTTCATAATCACCTTCTCTAGCTTCTGCTTCTCCTACACTCCCCAACTCCTCTGTCTATTCCCGATGTCTCGACAAACGGTTTCAACTTGCTTGCCTGAGCAGCCCGAAAGTGCAACTGCAGAAGTCAAAATCGGGAAATCTGTGGATTATCAGACTGTCAGTTCGTCGAAATGGTTTCCGGTAAATCAAGATACTAATAAACAGTACATTACGTGAGTAGATTATTGTTCGACTCAGCGGTAACAATCTGCAGGGTAACCTCACCCAGGACGAGTTGTTTGGCTCTATCATACAAACAACCAAGGTGAGGTTGCAACAAACCTTACTTGGGATGTTCGGTTAGTATTGTGCTACCATGATAGAGTGGCTCGTTTCCCGACTTGAAGATACCAACGACAAAATTGCAAACTTTGCGGCACTCGTGCACAGGGTGTACGAAAAGAAACTGGCACACCACCCTGAGGTAACTGAAGTAATAGCAACAGAGGCGTCCGTAGAGACAATCGCGGCTTCTGCTAAACGAGCGATGCGAAACAAGAAGGAGAACCTAGCAAAGAAGACCATCATTACGAAGGCTTGGGGGAATGGATGGGTGGAATAGGGGGCTGTCAAGATCCTGCCTCGACTTCTCCGTTCTGGCTCAACAGGCAACGTAGGCTTGGGTCTGCGGACCGAGCGCTCCTACTCACACTTCCGGCCTACTCACACTTCCGGTGTATTCACACGTCTGGCGTGGGCTCGTTGTTCCCACGGTATCCGTCACGTCTGACGTGGTCTCTTCGCGGCTCTTCTCACACACCTTGCATGGGCTTATTGTTCTTGCAGTATCCGTCACGCCCGGTGTGGTCTCTTCTCGGCTTTTCTCACACACCTTACGTGGGCTCGTTGTTCTGGGGAGGAATGGTCGCAGAGCTGGTCACAGGGATAGAGAGGTAGGTCTGTGGAGAGAGATAATAGATTGCATGGAGAAGAATCTCCAGACTAACTACTGCGCCCTTCCTTTATACTTTTCCTTCCCTCTGTGGAATCACAGCTTGCCCGCAAGACTGACACAGTTCCTCCATAGCTCATCATGACTCAAGCGCCACGCCCAAGGAAAACACATGATCGCACTCGGCCGCTGCACGGCCAACACTGTACTCGCGGCGACAGGAGAATGGGCGTGCAAGCAGTAACGGTAAGACAAAGGGGAGAATGACGTACAACATAATCAAGGGAAAACAATACTCGTAATGATCATAGGAGAAGGACGCGCAAGCTCAATGAACAGGAGACAACAAACGTAACGGACAGGAGGATAGACGCGCAAGCATACTCAACAGGAAACGACATATGTGACAACGGAGATAGGACGCGTAAGCAACCTAACGGAGACGAGGGAGAGAGGTCTAGACCGGCCCGCGGTCGGAGGATATCACTACTGGAGCGATATGATCGGGCTAGGCGCGGTTAGACGTGGAGGATGACCGTGACTGCAGCAGCTGTGATGAGGCCCAGCCATAGGATGGCGAGGGTGACGGCTGCCCCGGCAGCCACGCTTACAAGCCTGTCGCGCGAGATTCGTAACACTACATCCCCTGTCCAGACCGAAGCTCCGGCGCGGTCATGTCAGGTAGTCACGGTCCGTCAGCGGATGGGTGTGCGGTGGATGCGGACAGGCCGGCTAGTCTGCTGCCGGGCTTGGAGTTGTTCGTTCATTCGCTGCTGTTCGGTGATGATGGCCCCCAGGGTGTTGGCCATCTGCTGGAGTTGCTGTTGGTCCGTGTCGTGGAATTCGTTCATCCGCTGGGCGAGCGTCCGGTATACGACATGGTTGCGGCGTACGTCTCTGGTAGTAGTGTGGTGAAGCATGGTTACGATGTCATGTAGCAAAGATATTTGTTCATCTCGGAGGGCTGCTGGGGTAACAGCATGGGCCTCGTCATTGGCAGCGACCTTTTCCGCAGGTGCGATGTTTTCTTGATCCTCTTGAGGGGTAGTGATGTCGGCCAGGGGGTTCCGCGGGGCTGCCGCGCTGTAGCGGAGGTGGTGTTTTTCCATGTTTACCAGGAACCGGCATTCGGGGCAGACCCGCTTTCCTCGGTGCCAGTCTGCGCATGCTTTGATTGGGTTGAGGTGTCGTTCACGGGTTACTTCGAGTAGTTCATTCAGGTGTGGGAGCGGGCAGTTGCATTTTGTCGTTCAACGGCGTCCGCGGTGGCGGCGGCGGTGAGGCTAGTAGTTGTTGTCCTTGATCTGGTGGTGCGTGTTGCAGTAATCGTCGTAGCAGGCCGTCCAGTGCAAGGAGGCGTGATCGTCATAATGGGTTTGTCCTACGGCAGATATTGGTGGCGAGGGTGTGGCTGGCGGGGCATTCCATCCGTCGGTCGTGGTGGCGGCAATGCCCCAGTCATTGGGGTGTTCGGTGGGTTCGTTGTCAGGCTCGATTGTGGTGGGAAACTCAGAGGTGCGGCCGCGGCCAGCGAAGGTCCAGCCTTCGTTGGTGTCAACCGTGGCGCTGGTAGACATGCTGCTAGTTTTGGGGGGCCGGCTTCTCCAGATATTCCTCGTGGAATTGGAGCATGAGGTTGGGCGAGTTCTCGAAGTTGCGGCACGGATACTAGGTAAAACCGGGGTCGTGGAAGCCGGTCTACTTGACTTGATACTGGATCTGGTTTCTATGGCATCGGGAGTCCAGGATCTTCTCTACTTCCCACTCTTGCTTTTCTTGGATGATCACGGGCGGTGGTGGTGGTTATTGGTGTCCTGGGATGGGTTGAGTGCTGGCTGTAGGTTCGAGAAGGCTGATGTGGAAGACTGGGTGGATCTTGACAGTGGCTGGCAGGTCCAGTTTATATGCTCGTGAGCCCACCTCCTCGAGGATGGTGTATGGGCCTATTTGCTTGTGGTCCAGTTTGTTCGATGGTCGGGTTGTTCGAATGTGTTTTCGTCGTAGCCAGACCTTGTCTCCTGGCTTCAATACCGCATCCGGATGTCGTGCTTTGTTGGCTTGCTCTGCATGAGACATTTGGGCTTCCTTAATCTCTGCTCGAAGTTCTTCATGCAACCTTCTTAATGCCGCAACATATTCTGACACTTCTGGGGTTTCATTGTTCCGGGTGCAGAGGTCTGGCAGAAATCTAGGGTGATATCCGTACCTGGCAAAGAAGGGGGTTATTCTTGTGGTTCCGGTTTGTGTGTTGTTGTAGCAGAATTCGGCAATTGGCAACAACCTTTCCCAGTCATCCTGTTGGTAGTTGCAGTATGCCCGGAGATACTGCTCGAGGGTGGCATTGGCTCTTTCCGTTTGTCCGTCCGTCTGTGGGTGGAAAGCTGTGCTGAGGTTGCGTGATATCCCGAGTGCTTCCGTTACTCGTTTCCAGAAGTCTGAGGTAAACAGGGATCCTCTGTCTGATACAATACTGCTTGGCAGTCCGTGGGGTCTTATGACTTGTCGGACGAAGTGGTCTGCTAGGTCTTCGGGGTTCATGGTGCCCTCGCAGGCGACGAAATGTCCCATCGTTGTGAGGCGATCGCTTATTACCCATAATGCATCTTTTCCATTGCTCGTCGGCAGCGCAGTGATAAAGTCCATTGATATCGTGTTCCACGGCCGGTGTGGTAGTTCGAGTGGCTTTAGCAGTCCAAATGGCACGTGTCGGATTGGCTTGATGTGATGGCAGGTGTCACAGTGGTTGACGTATCTGTGGATGTACTTTCATTGCCCTGGCCTGTAGAAGTTTCGGCTAATGAGTTCCAGGGTTCTTGCTCGGCCCGGGTGTCCCGTGGCTTGCGCGTCATGGTGGTTTCATAATATACGTAGTCGAAGGGTGTCGTCGTCTGGGATCCATATGAGGCTGTCGTATATTAGCAGCCCGCTGTTTTCCTTGCATAACCCTAGAGCGATCTTTCCGTCGCGTGTGGTCCTGCTCGCCTTTTTCCTCCGGATTTCTTGGATCTCTTCATCTGCTGCGCTTAGTGTCCGGATTTCATTCAGGAGTTCCTTCTCTATCTCGAGGTTGATGGTTTCTGTTGTATTGGCCTGGAGTGCTTTGAACGCTTCTTCGGGTAACAGGATTCGGCCGTGGTTCTGTCCATGCTTCATATCCCCTTCCCAGGGAGAGTCTTCTGACTCTCGAGAGAGGATGTCTGGCTTGCCGGCCAATTTCCCAGGTCGATACTTGATCACAAAGTCATAGTTAGCTAATCGCTCACCCCACCAGGCATGTCGCAAATTGAGATCTTTTTTTGTTTTCCAGTATTCGAGGTTCTTGTGATCCGTAAGAATCGTGATTTTGGGTCCCGTTGTCTTGCAGTAGGTATCCCATTTTTGCACTGTGTCTACGATCGCCAGTAGTTCTTTGTCGCGGATATCATAGTTGCGTTCCGGGTCCTTGAGTTTCCTTGAGTAATATGCTACAGGATGTAGGATCCCTTTCTCGTCGGGTTGGGAGCAGATTGCTCCTATAGCATAGTCTGATGCATCCGTTTCGATTGTAACGGTGTGACACTGGGGTTGTATCGTGACTGGAGTGTAGCGAGAATCAAAGGGTAATCAGGCTACTTTCGATAATTCACAACGGAATAATCTTAGATCTTGTTTGTGGGGTTTGTTTTATTGAGAGGGCGTTCGGTGCTGCTCTTTCTTCCTTTTCACCAAGCGGGTTCTTGCCTAGCTATATAGTCTTCTTGCGGCATCACGTGGTTACTCTAGGGAACCCGTACTTCCTATCCTTTCTCAGGAGATTCGTCCGCCAGCCAAGGCCCCGGAACCCCACGAGCTCGGTCCTCATAACTTCATTGGCCCTGGTCGGTCAAACAATAAGCCGACTGGTCCCCGCACCGCGCAAACCCCTCAAGCCCTGCGGGTGAGTGGTTTACCGGCCGATCAGAGAAAGAGGAGTTATCGGTTCTATGACCTCACCCCTTGTATCTCATTTTTAGTTGCATTTGCAGCTCATCCGGAGATTAGCCCCTTAGGTCCGTTGCGGCCGTAAGGTCTAATCACGAGGCTATCTCACGCCTAGACTCTCTGAAGCCGGCTGGGCTTGACTTCCTTCCCTTCGAGCAGTATTTAGGTGAAGTCTCACGTACCCTGACTACATAGCTATCTTATCTCACTGGTGTTGCGGACTGAGGTGTAACACTACCTCCCCCTCTTCTTAGCTTCGTCCCGAAGCTATGTATGTTCCTTTATCGAAGTAGCCCGCCTCTTTCCGGGTGTGTGTTTCTCGGGGGGTCCCTTACCGTGACTGTAGTCCTCCACCCCTACAGCCCTCCCAGTCACTGGATCAGGACATGACTCTGTAATCCATCGGTATGACTAGGCCCTCAGAGTAGGCCACTGCGTACTCTTACTGTCTTTGATGGAACTGGATCGTGTTGTGCATTCGCTTTGACTGCTTCCCGTACTCGAGTTCCAGGGTCGACAGAGGTTGCAGAGGATCGGCAGAGGCATGGCATCCTTCGTGGCTAGTCCAGTATCGCGAAAGTGACTGGGCCTGATCTAGGGCTCTACAGTGTAGGTGGGAGTGACCGCGCCTTATTCGGGGATCGCGTGACCGTCATGGTGGCTCTGTCGCCGGTTCCTTTTTGGGGTACAGAGAATATGACCGTACAGGAGCATGTCCAGTTCATCAGACTGCTTCGGTTCTTTCTACCGGACGCTCAGTCAGCGGTTTCTCGTGGTTGCCTGCGAAGTGGGTCTTTTTGTCGATCGTGATGCTTTGGTACTGAAGTCCTCTGCCCCTTCAGCCCACTACCGCCAGGTCCTCGGTGGAACTGGTCTAGCCCTCGGTGAGCTGGTAGTCCCTCGGCGCGTCTGGATTTCATTGGTGAAACTCCCAGAGCTTCTCCAGACCGCCTACCAAAAAGTTGTTGAATGGTTCTTCCGTCCAGTCTTTGCGTTCCGGGTAGTCGTGCCATTTGACAAGGTAAAGGATTCTCTTGTTATTTCCCCGGCCCTGTTCGACCGAGGACATAACTTCATCGATATCGTATTCTTTTGACTGCTCGATCTCGTCCGCCTCTCGGAGCACCTTTGATGGGTCTGGAGGTGCTCCGTGCTCGCTGGTTCGGTAGGGTTCGAGCAGCGAGACGTGGAAGACGTTGTGGATCTTCCATTTCCGGGGCAGTGTGAGGCGGACAGCTAAAGGTGAGATGATCTTCTCAATATGGAAGGGACAGTGGTTTTTGTGGTCCAGCTTCTTCGATTGATGGCGCGTTTTGATGTTGCCTCCGCTGAGCATCACCAAATCTCCTTTTTGGTAAGCTGGGGGTGGTTTTCGGCCCAGGTCGGTGTACCGCCGCATTCGCTCCTGCGCTTCTTCTAGTTCTGCTTGGGATTTGTCGTGTATGACCTTCATCCAGTGTGCGTATACCGTACTGGCAGGGTTGAAGGGTTCCGTTGGCCTCGGGCCCGTGGTTACTGGGTGGAAGCCATAGTTAGCGTAGAAAGGGGACACGCCATTGCCCATTGTGGTAGAGTTGTTATAAGCAAACTCGGCCATGGGTAATAGGCGCGCCCAATCGTCCTGTTCTTTGCTAGTGAATGTTCGGAGGTAGGGTTCGATCGTTTGGTTGAGCCGTTCTGTCTGCCCGTCGGTCTGTGGATGGAACGCTGTTGACATCCACGGCCGAATTCCTAAGAGCTGCAGGAATTCCTTCCACACTTCTGATGTGAAGCGGGAGTCTCTATCGGACACGATATCAGCGGGGAGACCGTGATATTTCCATACCTCTTTGGCGAACACGACTGCTAGGTCTGCCGCTGTTTTATTGTTTTTCTTCAGCGGGAGGAAGTGGGCCATTTTGGTGAACCGATTGATGATCACCAATAGCTGGTCGCATTCCTCCGAGATCGGTAGCTCCGTGATGAAGTCTATTGCTATGGATTGCCATGGTGTGTATGGCAGTTCCAGTGGGGAGGACAGCCCATCGGGTGGGTGTCAGGATGCCTTGTTTTGCTGGTATTCGGGGCAGCTTTTGACAAAGTCGATGATTCGTTCGTCCATTTTTGGCCACCAGAAGTTTCGTCGGATCAGTTCGATGGTTTTGTCCTGTCCCATGTGCCCGGCCACCTTCGTATCGTGCTCTGATTCAATAATTTCTTGCACCAGGCCTTTTGGTACCCAGAGTAGGTTCCGTCGGTATAGCAGGTCATCCTCGCAACCTAGTTCCTTGACCTTTTGGTCTTTCAGCGACGTTTTCTCCGCCGCCTCTTCCTGTTCCTTTACCTGTTTGTAGGCTTCATCCTTCTTCCCTTCCTTCCTGACGTTTGCCAGGAATTCCTCCGTCCATTTCTTTTCGTGGAGTGATGCCAGCCAGGCTGAGGAGCAGATGAACGAAATGCCTCTTCTTTCGTCCTGGCTTTTCTCGTCCAGGTTTTTTGCCTGTAAAACTGTCGTAATTGGCTGGTTTTCCACCCCCCCCTTTTCCGGACGGTACTCCGAACGCCTTGAGAGCGCATCCGGCTTGCCATTCTGCGTCCCTGATCTGTAATAGATTCGAAAGATGATTCCCGCCAGCTCTTGGGCCTATCGCGCTTGTCGTCGGTTTAGCACTTTGGTTGTTGTGAAGTATTCCAGGTTTTGGTGGTCCGAGACGACTTGGACTTGGTGCATCGCTCCCTCGCAGTAGGGTTGCCAATGTTTGAATGTGTCGACCACCGCTAGTAGCTCCTTGTCGTGGATTTCATAGTTGATTTCTGCGGGTTGGAACTTTCGTGAGTGGAACTCTACCGGGTGGAGGCGATTTTCTCCGTCTCGTTGTGATAGCACCGCTCCCAGCGCAAAGTCAGAAGTGTCGGTCTCAATGATCACCATTTTGGCTGGGTCAAAGTGGGCCAGAATAGGGGCCGTGGTGAAACGCTGTTTGAGCTCTTTGAAAGCTGCCTGCGCCTCTGGGTTCTAGCTCCATTCTTCTTTTTTCTCTTTTTTGGTCAGCTCCATCACGGGCCGCCCCACCCGTAAGTAGTCCTGGATGAAACGTCGATAGAAGTTAGCGAATCCTAGAAAGGATTGTACTTCCATTAGAGATTTGGGCGTTTTCCATTCCAGTACTGCCTCCACTTTCTCTTTTACCATTTTTATCCCGTCTCTTCCTATGACGTATCCCAGAAATTCCACTTCTTGGGCCTTCCAGACACATTTTTCTGGGGAGCCTGCTGCCAGCCCGTTCCTTTGTAATCTTCCAAGAACTTCGTTGACTAGGCGGCCATGTTCTTCCTCGGTTTTGGCGTATACCAGTATATCGTCCATGTATGCTAGTACCCCCATATCCAGTAGATCGGACAGAACGTGGTTCATTACGTCCTGGAACGTGGAAGGTGTATTCATTAGGCCGAAGGGCATTACCTGGAATTCGAACAATCCGTAACGGGTTCTGAAGGCAGTCTTCCATTCGTCCCCTTTCCTCATCGAATTAGGTGGAACCCGTTTTTGAGGTCCATTTTTGTGAACCATTGGGCTCCCCATACCCGGTCTTGCAATTCCTGCATAAGTGGGAGCGGGTATCGGTTTGGGATCATTATCTGGTTCAGTGCCCTGTAGTCCACACATAGGCGAAGTCCTCGTCTGTGGGGTTTTGGTACGAATAGGATTGGAGACCCAGCTGGTGATGTTGATCGCTTTATTTTCCCCGTCCGTTCCATCTCCTTCAGCCATTCCCGGAGTGTCTGCAGCTTGACTTCTGATAAGGGGTATATGGGTCCCTATGGTGCCATGGCTCCTTCCTTGAGTTCGATTTTGCAGTCGTAAGGGCGGTACTGGGGCAGCGCATCCGCCGCCTCCTTGCTCATGATCCCCAGGTAGGGCTTGAATTCTCCTGGGACATTGGTCAGGGCGTCGCCTTTGGTGGCTGCCGAGATATGCCCCATTATCTGGGCATTCGGGTCCTGGGCCACTTTTTCGTCCCAGGTGAGTGAAAACTCCACTTGCTCGTACTGCGTGCAGGTTTCTTGGCACCTGGGACTGTTGAACCGTATTTCTTTTGATTCCCAGATTCCTTGCGGGGGGTGTTTGGATATCCACCAAAAGGGTAGGAATATGTCGACCTCTGGCTCCATGGGGGTTACTTCGAAAGCTTCCCTTGAGAAGTGCCGCCGGTGTTGGAGGAGTAGCGGTTTGGTGTAAAGTATTCCTGCCTCTTTCACCTCCTGCCCTATGTAGTTTTCGATGCGGATCTCCGGGTCATGTTTGAGCATAGGTATCTGTAGTGCCCTAGCTGTTTTTTTGTTGACCAGCGGTACTGAGCAACCCGTATTCAGTAGTACCTGCACTCGGTGTTTCTATTGCCCCACATGGAGTAGCATTGTTATGATTGGTCAGGGTCTGCCCCAGGGTTTCTTTCGCCGGGTTTCTTCCTCGGGTCTTTCTGCGCCTCTTTTTTGGCCGGTTCCGCATACGATGTTTTTGGTCCTAAGGTTTGGCCACGTCCTTTGACCCTTTAAAAATCCTCCTCTTCCCATATGGGGTTCTGGACGGGGGGCTCCGTGTCCATTGCTTCTGCCTCCGAGATTTTCTGTGTCTTGGTTCGTGGAGCTGAGTCCTCTTCTTCTTCCCTTCGACGCTTGGTTCCAGCCGCTATTTTCCATGGCACCGCGGGAAGGCTGGTGCCTTTTGCCGAGGTGCTGGCAAAACATTTGGCCGCTGGGTGGCTTGGTCGCCCACAACGATGGCACCCTCGGGTGGCCGCGTATTCCCTGAGCTCGCCGTCTGAGACTCCTTGGAACGTGGCAGCCTCGAATGCCCATCGCCCCGTTCCTCCGTATTCGCCACCCTTGTTACCCTCACAAGGGGTTTCCTTCTCTGCTTCCTTACCCCTCTGGGTTTTATCAGAGCTCCGTTCGTCCTTCTTTTTCTCGTCTCATTTCCCGCCTGGGGCTGGAACCCTTGCCTGCTCTTGCGCTAGTCGTACGGCCTTCTTTTTCTCGACTTATAGCGCCGCTTGGTACGTTGCTTGTAGGAACCCTTCATCGTCTGTGAAGTCTTCCAGGTAATGGGCAAACCTCATGTCCATTACTGATTCTGGTATTGCGAGGTTCACTTTTTCTTGTAGGCTTTCTCCCGTAGCACGTGCGTAGAGGTTGAGGGCTCGAAACTCCGTCATGTAGGACCGGATGTCGCCCTGGTACCTTAGCTGCCCTAATTTTAACTGGGCGTCTGCTGCTTCTCGCTCGTTGCGATATTCAGTTCGGATTGCGGCTGAGTAATTTGCCCAAGTGTCGTTGTCACGGAGCTCACGGTGTCGATGGAGGTACCAGACTAGGGCCGTGTCCGACAAGAGTGTCCCGACCCAGGCAATTTTTTGCCTGTCGATGGTCTCGGGGTAAAATCCAAGGTACATGGTGACTGACTCCCACCACTGATTGAAGGCGGTGGGGTTCTTCCCGTCGAACTTTGCTGGGTTCTCCATTTTTAACCTAGATGTCGTGGGTCGGGGTTCCACTTGTGGGGCTGTGAACCGTGCCGCCGCGATTCCGGCTTCCACCAACCGGGCTATTTCTTCTGGCGTGAACATGGTTGCCAGTCGATCCCAGGTGGGTTCCTCTGCGCCTGGTGGGGCCCTGCCCATAGGGAGGTTTTGCTCGTAAAGGACGCCATCACCTTCGCTAGGAGGGGGTGAGGGGGAGCCCGGTGTGGTCCTTCTTGGGGCCCTCGGTGGGGAGCCGTTCCCTCCTGCCCCTCCTTCTTCGGCCGGGACCGCCGGGGGTCTTTGCCTTCGCTGGAGTCCTCCGAAGAAGGGGGCTGCCCGCACTAGTTGGGTCAAGGGCACCCCTGTCGGGTCCTGGGCGGTCGGGGGTTCAGGCCGGGTCCGTGTCGTCGGTGTTGCTGGAAGGGGTACGGCGGTTGCTACCCACAATAGTTCGTCTTGGGCCTGGGTCAGCCGTTGTTCCAGTCTGGCCATTCGTTGCTGGTCCTCGTTCTGTTGACTCTTGAGCGTTTCTACCTTCTGCTGATGATCAGCAGCCCATTTTTCCACATTACCTTGGAATTCCATACGGTGCGTGTTCCTTGTCAGGTTCGCTTCCGACAGGAATGCCACTGCGTCGTGCATTCGAGCTACTTGGGTCCCTTCGTGCATTCGCTGCATCTCCTCCGTCTTAGAGCGCTTGATGATGGCCTCCCAGACTTGTCGGGTGAAGGCCTGATATGCGTTAGCAGCTACAATGAGTTCATTTCTTACCCATTCCCCCGAGATCTGCTCTTTGGCCTCCATCTGCACATAGACGTATTGAGCGCCATGCGCCAATCGGTTGTATGCGGCCTCGATCCGTCGGATCCGTCGGTCCGTTCGGTCCATCGTGTTGCCGCCGAGGTCCATTAGCTGGCGCAAGTCTTGCTCTGCCTGTTGCTGGTGGTTGGCCATAGCCCACATCCATCCGACCGGATTGGTGATTTCCAGAACTTCTTCGGTTGTTTCCTCATCATTGGTGATCTGTAGCAGGTCTCGTGGTGCCTCTAGGCAGAGCATGTTGTAGTCGGACGAAGTCGACATTTTATAGTAATGGTCTAGGAAATCTCCACTGCGTATGGTTTCGTCGTCGGTGAAGTAATAGTCACAGAGTTCTCGGAGTTCGTCTTCTGTGAACTTGGCGTTCTTGTGGTTGTAGGCGCAGTTGAGCCAGTACTGCGTATACCAGTTTCAGGGCTCGTGGTCACCTTCTTGGTAGGGAATGGGGATAGGTCCGTCGTAGAATGTATCCCACTGTTCGTAGTTGGCTAACTCGCTATCGATCGATTGAAAGGTGTAATCGAAGGAGTATTGGGACTTAGGCTCTAGGAAGGTGGATAGTTCGAGTAGGTAGAGGTGGTCCTCGAAGTAGGTCATGAAAGTAGGGTGATTTGAGATCAAGATTATAGTGCAACACTGAGGTTGTATTGTGACCGGAGTGTAGAGAGAATCAAAGGGTAATCAGGCTACTTTCGATAATTCACAACGGAATAATCATAGATCTTGTTTGTGGGGTTTGTTTCGTTGAGAGGGCGTTCGGTGCTGCTCTTTCTTCCTTTTCACCGAGCGGGTTCTTGCCTAGCTCTATAGTCTTCTTGCGGTGTCACGTGGTTCCTCTAGGGAACCCGTACTTCCTATCCTTTCTCAGGAGATTGGTCCGCCAGCCAAGGCCCCAGAACCCCACGAGCTCGGTCCTCACAACTTCATTGGCCCTGGTCGGTCTAACAATAAGCCGACTGATCCCTGCACCGCGCAAACCCCTCAAGCCCTACGGGTGAGTGGTTTACCGGCCTATCAGAGAAAGAGGAATTATCAGTTCTATGACCTCACCCCTCATATCTCATTTTTAGTTGCGTTTGCAGCTCCTCCGGAGATTAGCCCCTTAGGTCCATTGCGGCCGTAAGGTCTAATCCCGAGGCTATCTCCCGCCTAGACTCTCTGAAGCCGGCTGGACTCGACTTCCTTCCCTTTGAGCGGCATTTAGGTGAAGTCTCACGTGCCCTGACTACATAGCTATCTAACCTCACTGGTGTTGCAGACTGAGGTGTAACAAACGGCCCGTTCTGGGTCGAAGTGTTGCAGTATTGGTTCTGTGATCATTGCTTCCTTGAGTGTCTCAAACGCCTCCTGCTGCTTATCCCCCCATTCCCATGCTTTTTCCTTCCTTGTCAGGGAGGATAGAGGCGTTGTAATCTTGCTGTAGTCTCTGATGAACCGTCGGTAAAAATTGGCAAAGCCCAGGAAACTCTGTATTCCCCTGACATTCGTCGGTTCCTTCCAGTCCCTGATGGTCCGGATTTTTTCTTCGTCCATTCTGAGTCCTTGTGGTGATATGACGTATCCTACGTATTCTGTCTCTTTTGTGTGGAATTTGCATTTGGACACTTGCAGCGTCAGTCCGGTATCTCGTACTCGTGTGAGTATTGACCAGACATGTTCCTGGTGTGTCTCCTCGTCGGGTGAGAAGACCAGGATGTTGTCCAGGTATGCCACACAGAAGATGTCCAGATAGTCGCTTAGGATCTCATTCATCCATCGCTGAAAGGAGGCCGGAGCATTGGTGAGTCCGAATGGCATGACTCAATACTCGTACCATCCGTATCGAGTACGAAATGCCATTTTCCGTTCGTCGCCTTTTGCAATGCGGAGGTTGTAGTACGCATCTCGGATGTTCAGTTTGGTGTAGATGGTGGCGCTGGATAGTTGATCGAGGGATTCTCCGATTAATAGCAGTGGGGTTCGATCTTTGATTGTGATTTCGTTCAACTGCCGGTAGTCTACACAAAGGCGTAATCCTCCGTCCTTTTTGTTGACAAAGTGTATTGGGGCCCCCACTGGGGAGGTGGATACGCGGATCCATCCCTGTTTCTCGTTGGTTTCTAAGTACTCTCTGAGGGCCTTCATTTTTTCTTCGTTCAGTGGCCTCAGGGGCTCATACGGGGGCGTCTTCCCTTCTTCCAACGGAATATGGTGGTCATGAGTACAGTGGGGTGGAGGGGCCATTGGTTCCTTTTCAGTGAACACCTCGAGGAATTCGTGATATTCCGGGGGAATTGGCTTTTTGCTAGTCCTGGAGGGTTCCTTGATTTTGTTGATTATTGTCTGGCATACCTCCCATAAGTCCGTTTCGCCGATTTCCCGTTCTTCTTCTGCTGGTGTCTTCTTGTAGTATTGCTCCGTGGATTTCTTCTCAGGGACAGTGTTGGCTTTCGACGAGCTAGGCAAGCATCTGTCGGCGCAGTGGTCTGAATGGAACTTCACAGTATGATTTTTCCATCCTATCACCAGTTCGGGAAGCTTGAGCCACGGAAGCCCTAAGATGATCAGGGCGTTCCAGATCGTGATACAGTGTAGCCGGATATCTTCTTTGTGGTGGTTGATGGTTAGGTCGATTTGAGTGTCATGGGTTACCGGCCCGCTGGTGACCTCCCTTCCAGCGACTGTTAGTACTCATCTTGGCATCATTTTCTGCTGCATGGGTATTCCGCTGGCCTCAGGATAGGCCTTATCGATGAGGTTTTCTGATGCTCCACTGTCCACCAGAGCTGTGGTGGTACACTCCTTGCCATCTGTTACGATGCACGCAACAAGAGGAGACACAAGAGGAGATAGGAAATGAAAGAAGAGAAGAGAGTTGTTTTTCCATGAGCGGAGGAGCTATCTGTTTATATATCCAGCTCGCCCACCTGCTTACTCATCCTAATCCTGAGTCATGTCCTCGGAGTATGAAGCTCCGTCAAACTTCCCTTTAACCTTCTGGGCCACCTCAGGCCGGACTTGTCGGCTTGGCACCGGCACTGCTAGGAGCGCGGCGAATGGCAAACAGTCTCACGTGCAGCGGGTACCCGTGCAGTGCTGTTCCAAGGTTATTGCCTGAGGGCGGTAACCGAGGATGATGCCAGCGTACCTGGGTTAGGGTCACAATCGCCCCCAACTTTGGACGCCGCCCTCGGGTCCATGACAAGCAAGCAAACAAAGAGGTATACAGAA
>Ga0307516_10000898_pt1 | contig 40871 bp, 51 predicted proteins | sample 19_EM_MG_FD_203310 | JGI IMG/M metagenome (GOLD analysis project Ga0307516, IMG submission 203310) | Populus trichocarpa ectomycorrhiza microbial communities from riparian zone in the Pacific Northwest, United States - 19_EM | ecosystem: Host-associated > Plants > Roots > Unclassified | place... | reverse complement strand
TCTCGCTTCGATTCTTCCGAACCTGGTGGTTCGGGCGTTCGTGGGCGGCGTGTTTCGTTTGCAATTCCCGCCGAGGCGCCGGGCCCCACATGTGAGCAAAATTTTAACCCTATGTGCATTTTTCGGGGGCAACCTGTCGAGTTACGGACGGCTGTAACGCTAGCCCAGGAGCAAAAACCTCTCTGAAATCCCCGGCAACACCCAGTGCTCGCCACTACACCAAAAACAAACCTCAGACGAAACGACAAAACGGGAGCGTCGGGAAGTCATTCACAACAAAAACACTCCAAGCTTGGGCTGACAGTTCTGCGGATAAAAAGCGAGCGGTGTTTGGGCTTTGCACTGGACAAGTGGTGGTGAGTTGGAGGGACCGGGGATCAGGTACAGTTTTCGTGCTTGATCGAACGTAAAACCCGGATTTAGCCTCAGAAACTGGATCGACCGTGGTTCTTTTTGCTCCCCAGGCACGCAGGAAAGAAACACGTGCTATTTCCCTGGTGCGCGGTATTTGTTGGCACAGTGAACCTTGGGCGGATTTGCACCCGTGTAAGTTGAATGTGACCTTATAAAACGTCCCCTTGCCCCTCCAGCTAGGATCCAACCACGCGTATATGGGTCCGCTTCCAGAATCTGTGAGGAGTCATTGTGCTATACCATTGGCCACGATGGGACTGGTTCACCTTTGGTCGGGGCGCTGGAGTTCCCCATCGCGATGCAGGTCAGTGAGTGGGGGTTCCGAAAGTACAGCAAGTAGACTTCGGGATGTACCAGGAGAGGGTATGGATTAGACGAGCCCGGATCGAGCAGAATAGGCAGAGTGCAGCATACCGGAGACAGCCCCGTCTACGAGCACACCAGCTGATATAGGTTATCATATCGGGTTGGAGCATACACAGAAACAGCTAGAGCACAGGATAGACAATCACACAAGATCACATCAAGAGAGTTAGGTCGTTCAGCAGAGGTCCTCGTAGTCATCTCCGATCTCCAGGTAGGCGCGAAGGTCTTGTGCAGTGACCTGACTGCTCGCTAGGACGTGGCCCTTGAGGCAAGAGTAATTGTCTGGGATTGATGGTCAGCAACGGTCCAACGACACGGAGGAAACGATCACCAGTCCAGCGAACTGCAGCCTCCTTTGCCAGCACGACAGCCCTTTTCTTCTCTCGGATTGTAATGGGATCGCAAGCACCATAGTTCTGAAGCTCTTCTTCCATTCCCGCGAGGTCCCTTTTGAGACACGACAGCTTTTCCAAAGCAGAGTCTCGTTCGGCCTAGCGAGGCTGGGTCCATCAACCGGAACAAATCAAAAGAGAGACGACAGACAGAATCAGATCTGTCGGCCTTCTCGGCCGCTATTGCTGCTCTCAACTCTGCAAGTTGCTCTTGCAAACCGCATTGCGCCTCCTGCGCCACGCCAAGCCTGCTTTGTACCTACGAGCCCAGAAAATGGGAGATTGACGTGGTGGTAGAAAAGCCGTTCCCAGACGGAAGAGTGCTTACCAATGCACCTTGTTGCGAGGGAAAGCTCCAAAAGACTAATAAACGCGGGGTATATGCCCCTCCCTGAACCTCGAGACAAGAAAGTACGCACAATTGGAGGACCCAATCTTATCGTATTGAACGAGTCCATCGTCTACGAGGGACTGAACGACCTCCTTTACCGACTGGGAGACTGCGAAGCGAGTAAGTCCGAGGTTATCTGTTGCCTAGTGGGTCTCCAGTACCTATGCCCTTCATCTTTGGACCCAACTTCTCGAGCTCTTTGAGCTTGCGGGAAACAGTGAGATCGGCCGTTTGCCGTCGTTGGGAGTTGAATATTCACCTGGAAAAAGTCTTTCTGCAGTGCGCGGCGTGATCAGTCCTCTGTTTATTCAGAGATCGTGCGGATATATGCAGGTACTGACTGTTTCGTGGAGGATTTCGACAAGCTTGACGCGTTTTTCTTCTGCTGAGAGACCTCTTGGAGCCTGGGTAGATATTCGTCATGAGCGGGTCGCGTGAGATCTGGCGACCGCGGAGTTCTTACCATTGTCTTGAACGGTGTAGCGGATCAAGTTGTGCGTGTTACGATCATCCACCGAGCGATGATATTACGGTAGGGCGGCACCGGAGCCAAGCAGTGCAGCCTGAGACTCTTCTCAGCTTTCCCCCCACTTTAATTCCCCCTCCCTCCCTTCTCCAGTGCAGGCACAACCCGCCATGTTTCTCGCATGGGCTTATTTTTCTCTTCTTCTCCTCCCCTCCGTCGCTCTACGCAATGATAGGCAACTCAGACACCGACTCGAAACCAGTTTTGGCCATAAACCCGCCATTAGACGTTCACTCGATGACGCCGCGCTCACTGTCGAGGTGACACAAGCTGTCCTTGTGTTTTTCCGCTCACTCGCTGATCCCGATGATGTTTTTGTCCCGCGCCAGTTGAAAATCGACCACTTCGGAAATGGTCAAGGAACCTTCAGGAACCGATACTGGATTAACGATAGCTATTACGATGGAGGACCCGTTTTTGGTGCGCGATGGACAGTTCCGGCTGGTCCATTTGTCGACTTATCGTCTGCGCAGTCTTCGATGTGGGGGAAGCCAATGCCGAGGATTACCACAACACGGTTCTTCAGGCAAGTACTTCGCGTGATGCATCCAGATGATTCCTTATCGTTTACTCAGGAGGCCCGTGGTGTCAACAGCAGTGTTATGGCTCTCGCGAGGAACTACAAGGGTCTCGGCATCTTGTGGGAGCACAGGTACTACGGGCTGTCCATCCCCTTTCTGGACCAATTTTCCAATGTCGTACGTCCCTCTTCGCGCCCCCCACCCGAGGCCATCTGACCGCCCCACCAAGACCCAATTTGGTCTGGACCAATGGAAGTACCTAACGACGGATCAGGCGCTCGAAGATTTCGCTGTCTTCGCGAAAGGCTTCACTCTTCCTTCTGCTAGTCGGATCAAATTAAAGTCTGCAGACGCTTTGAGGCCTCAGAAGACCCCATGGATCGTCATTGGCGCATCCTACCCAGGAGTACGCGCCGCTCTCCTGCGGGTTCGGAACCCTGAGATCGTGTTTGCGTCTTGGGCCTCGTCGGCCCCCATCCAGGCCCAAATCAACATGGCGAGCTACTACCAAGCCATCGAGCGCGCACTCCCAAGGAATTGCTCTTCTGATTGGGTTGCTGTTACGAAATATGTGGATGACGTTCTCATGGGTACCAGCATTACCGAGCAACTCAAGGTTAAGAGGGCTTTGTATGTTGCCCGCATGAGCGGGCCCAATGGAAACACTACGTTGGTCAAACCACTCTCTGATTCCCAGATTTTGAGTATCCCCTCCGAGGATATCTCGGCCGTTTTGATGGACCCTTTGATCGATTTCCAGGTCAGCAGGAGTCTGACCATCACCTTGAAGTGGTACTCATCACATTCCAGGGCTCTGGGTTGCAATCCGCCATGCCGTTCTGCGACCGCTTGGAAACTCGAGATTTCCAGAGTAGTTCTACACCAGAAGGCCTTTTCGTCACTCAGGGTCTCAACATTACATTCGGGGCGTTTATGACCGCCATCGCCGAAGTCGATTACGACACCGTCTTCGGAGGTGGGGGCGACGAGGATCCTACTGATGCTGTATGCATTCTTTCCTCTAGCTCCACGCTCCCCGAACTGAACTCAGACGGTTTTGCAGTACTCTTGGTCGTGGCAATATTGTTCCGAATTCGGGTATTACCAGGTAGCGGATCCAAACAATGCGGTGAACATCGAGTCGACATATTACACGCTCGGGGAGCAACAGGCCTGGTGTGATCAGGTCTTCAACAACGTGAACCCTCGTCAGCCAAACGTCACCGCTGTCAACAAGTACGGGGGCTGGAACATGAGACCTTCCAATGTCTTTTTCAGTAACGGAGAATGTGAGCCTTTGATGAGCAGCCCGCCGTTGCGGTTCGCGTTTCTCACTAAATTGGTGTCCAGATGATCCATGGAGGACGCTGAGCATCAACAGTCAGGAGTCTAATTCTCCTCAAAGGAACGGCAGCGAAACCGCCCCTGCTTGCAATACCTCTCCGGAATTCCCCTCGTTCTTTGGAACGACATACCCAAAACAAGTACACGGTGCTGATATATTTGCGGCACCTCGTGACGCACAGGACGCGAAGGACGCTTATGCCAAGGGCGTAGCCTTGTTTACCTCCGCCTTAGACAAATGGTTGCCATGCCATAGCCCAACTTCGGGCAGCGGTAGTGGTGGTCATAACAGTGGCCAGGGGCTGTTAAGTGGTAGGTCCAGCTACTTCTTTCTGTCGTTTTTGTGTTGTTCAGAGCGCTGACGGGTATTGGAATAGGGCGACCACTTCTGACCTTCCTTTTGCCTTCTTTCCTCTTCATCATCTTGGCCTAACTGCGTATTGGCTGCAGGTTTCCCTCGCCACACCACTCCTTTATCCTTTATCGCTCGGACTACGTCGCAAGAGAGGACCTTTTTCTTCTTGGGCATACGCAGTATCTCTACAATAACTGTACGTCATACCCATGCAATGCTGAAAATCTGTAACGCGTTACCACCAAATACGGCTGCTTTCTCTTCATCTCCCCAACCAGCGACGCCGTGTATGGCTGCCAAGTTTTCTGTCACGCTCTTCCACTTTTCTGTGCCCTTTAGAGGAGGGAAGAAGGGGTGGTCGGTTCCGAATAGCATCCTGCTGCTTCCCAGCGTTCGCAGCTTGCCTTCACTCTCTAACGAGGAGATTGCAGAAGCGGAAGTGGAGGGAGCGTTGTACGCTGACGATCTACCGATCGCGCTACTGACGAATCCGAGCTCTTCTGAACCGTAAGCGACGGCGTCGAAGTAGAGTTGTCCCAGGTAGTACCGAGCGTTGTGTCTTAACCGAGAGGCAACGACGGGATCGTGGTCTACGCACGACGCCAGGCGAGACGAAAGCGCTGGTAGGGCTCCCCCTGAATGGGCGAGCATGATCTTGAGCAAAGGGAACTTGTCGAGGACACCGGCGAGGATCATTCGTGTGATGGCCTAAAAATGGGCGCGCTTCCCTTCAACCGGACTGGGTCAAGTTACCGAGAGAAAAGAGAACGCACGATTGTGGTCTCGAACGTGAACCCAAGGGCAAGCGGTAACACGTGTCCGTTATCTCTCCCTCCCCACATTGAGCTAGGCACACCATAATGAGGGTGCAAAAACACCACCAAGCCCTTCTTCTCAATCTCCCCCCAGACTGGCTCGAGTTGCTCGTCGTCGAGACCATGACCTAACCCCTGGGTACCCATAATGACGCCTTTCAGGTGGGGAAGGGAAGATATCTGCGTGATCGTGTTGAGGACATCAGAGGGTGCTGCCTCCCGGACTAACGGTAACAACCCAAGCCCGTATAATCTCTTAATCGAAGGGCCACCACCAGAAGGGGCGAGGTCCAGTTCAGGAGAGGAGGAACAGTACTCTTCAAGGTCCTCATTCAAGTCCTTGGCTAGGGTATTTGCTTCCGCCGCTGGTAGGAAATCCAACCACGGGTTCGCCGAACTGAGCGGGGAGCACCATCAAGTCGACAAGGAGAATCCAAAAAATACCACTCTAACTGTGAGCACACCCGAGCAAGTAAGAACGTGAGGACAGCCACCTCACGACGGAGACATCGATCCCGTGCTTGTCCATAAACGCCAGCTTCTCAGACCTATCCCAATACTACAGACGAAATTGGGGCCGGGTATACTCAGTCCATCATTCGCTAGGTCCCGTTGGGTGAGAAATACCTGAGGACCGACCGGCCTTCCTCCAGAGGGCTCGTTGTCCAAAATCAGCAACCTATCTTCCTCAGCACCCGGTTCACCGGGAACCGGCAGCGAGAATATCCTCGGAGCGACAGCCCGCGTGCGTAAGAAAGAGGCATAACGTGGTAGATAGACGTGAGAGTGAACGTCCACGAGCAGTTTCCTGGTCGACATGGGGAGGGAGGAGTCCGGAATGATCGGATATGATCGGGCAGGAGCTCGAACATGAGCGAAGCTAATGGTCCCTTCACACAATGGGCATCCTCAGATTGTCCCCCAATGCCCACTGTGTCAATGCCCTCAGAGCCGCGGCACACATAGAAAAGAGACCGCATGTTAAAAATGCTGAATACGAAGTGCGAAACTGGGTTACATTTACAAACTAAGATCCTTCGCCTGGGAGCCGAAACGGAAGAAAGGAGGGGAAGTTAGACTGACTCTAAATTCGATGAGCAATGGTAGCAGTGTAGAGGGGAACCAAAAAAAGGAGATGTGGGGTATGCACTGAGGAGCCGGAGAAATGATATGTGCAAGTAGAGAGAGGGTAATGAGAGTGAGCGGGTCGTAGCGTGAAACATGACAGATAGAGAGGGGTGACAGATAGAGCAAAACATACAGTACGGAGAGAGCGAGAGAAAAGAGAGTACAAGAAAACCGTCGGAGGTTCATGAGTTGGTGTCTGGTTCCGGGTTGTGTCACCTCTGCTGCAACACGTCGTTGGAGGGATACCTGTATGCTACGAATTCCGGGTCCTGTTCAACCAACTGTTGGATCGCCTTCCTCGAAGCGACCGACATCCTGGCAGCTCCAATACCCGACGTCCTCCCATCGTTGTACTGGAACTGGTGTACCTCGGAACTTGGCACGCCGTATCCCACGCTGTCGGCTTCCCCATCCTCGCCACCACTCGTCTCGTCTTTCTTTTTCCCAAACATGCTTGTCAAACCGAACCGGCTCTTTCTCTTGGATGGAGTCTTACTTCTTGTGCCCGTCCCGTTGGTCTCGATGCTGCTCATCCGATCTCTGTGGGACCGGGCCTGGGATTGAGGGAGTTGGGACCTTTGCATGTCATCCCACCAACCTAAGGACAGTCTGGAGTTCCCGAACTCCCCGTGGGTATCTCCCGTAACACCGTTACCATTTCCGTGGTATGTGTTGTACGCGTTGAAGTTTCCGCCATTGGGGTGAGGATATCCGGACGGAAGCGAGCCACTCTGTCGAACACCTCGTGGTGTATCGTAAGGGTTCGGCCCAGGGACTCTCGGTCTCTCCATCCCCCCGAAGCTCTGCCTCCTGCCGTCGCTCCTGAAGGCGATTTGAGGACCGAACGAATTCTGATCTTCGCTTATCCCGCCGAGGTTCTCGCTGACGGTGGTCATGGTGGGGGCGATGTGCCTGGGACCTTCTATGGCGGCGTACATTGTCTGAGGTCGGTTGACACCAGCGATATCGGAAGCGGGTGGGAAGCCAACGCCGGAGCTCTCGTTTGGCGGCAAAGGTGGCAAATTCTTATCCCTCCCAAGGACAACAGTATGGGGTCTCTGGGGAAGAGGAGAGATAGACCTGGGTGAGGAAACGCCAGAGTTGGAAAGTGGGATGGGATTCCGTTCGCCCATGGGTTGCTGTTGCTGTGGATCATCCTCTTGTTCGGAAGGGCCCACCATCATCAACACGGGGGCGTCGCTGATTGCGGGAGGCATTCTCAGGCTGGTAGGACTTGGCAAAGAACTTGAGGGGGCAGTGGGAGGAGAAGGCGATACACCGTTGGAACCTCGCTGAGCCTGGAGTATCGACCCTTGCTGGGTAGGCGACTGGGGAAGGGACTGGCTCGGTTGTTGACCGGCGGTCCCGGGTAGATATGGTGTGCTTGAATGCCGCCTGGTTCGGTTTCCGCCTCCCTCCCTATCAACGAGGTAGCTCAGCGGTGGGGGGGGAGCCAGAGGGTAATCATCCTCTGTGCCCCCCCCGTAGACCTGGTTCCCACCGATGACTTTGAAGTCCGCTGATTTGGAGTGATTATGCTCCGACTTAGGCCTAGGCGTGGAACCTGTGACGATTGACCAGAACTTGGCGAGACCTCTTTTCTTCTTTCGCTTTTCCTCCGGGGTTGGGGAGACAACCTGCCTAGGACCCGCACTGCCATGCTGAGGCCACGAGGCGAGATTAGCGTGGAGGGTCGATGTGTTGGAAAGACCGCCATTAGGCATAGAGGTACGTTGCAGGAGATAGGCCTGCTCATTCATGTCTTCTTGTTGGAGTGCGACACTGTGTCATGAGTGGTAAGCGTCAAATGCGCGCAAACAAACGAAAATCAACGCGTACTGCATATCCATCATGCTACCTGAGATCCCTGATGGGGCCAGACTATCTCTGCTCCTCCAACCCCCTGGGCTAAGAGTCCTGAGGTTACCGAAGAACCTCGTTCTCCGGTTGGGCGACGTGGAGCCGGCGATACTATGAAGATCAGAGAAAGAAGCTGTAGAATACGCATTGGGAAGTGTTTGACATTTCTCCCCCATGCTCGAGGACAAGATGCTTGTGGGTCGCAGGGACGTTTGAGAGTATCTCCATGCCCGAGTATTGTAGTCCGCAGGGGTTCCACCCGAAGTGCTGGTGGGGAGCGGAGAGGGATGAAGTGACCCATAGACCGAACTGAGGTCATGCCCGGAACCTCTAGATGACTTCCTCGCGCGACTTCGTTCCCTCCGTTCTTCTCTTTTCCGCATTTCTCGCTCTTCCTTCTTGACATTTACGTGTTCGACGATCATTCCGTTCTCGAGCAAAGTCACATCACGCGAATGGGACCGGGCACGCTGATGTGAACTGGGCAGTGTAGTGGATCGTATCCGTCCAGTCTCGTCAAGTGTGATTGTACCGGGGTTAGCATTAGAAGCACCGAGTTCGTAGGCGGAGCGGCGCAGCTGCGAATACGTGTCTCGCATTTTGTTCTCCAGTTGCTTCGATTCTTGCATCGCTCGAGCGTGGGCGAGGGTCTCGGCTTCGAGGAGCAACCTCTGAGCTCTGACGTACGTCTCCAAATTCATACGCCGCGATGACGCTTCTCGTGGGTTCTATAGAGGGAATACCGAAAATTAAATTACGGCAATCGGTCGGGATAGGAAAGGCGCGTACCATGGTGAGCCAAAGTTTGAGATTGGTCACGGTAAGCATGTCACCGGTGGATCGAGGGCGGTCTTCTGGAAGAGGGATTCCATTCGAAATAGCTTCTTCCTCGGAACGAACGAGGTCGTCATAGTGGACGTCGCTGTCCCTCTCCCAGACGCCAGAGGAAGTGACATCCACATCGGCCATGTCTTGATCCCTCATGGCACATTCTAAGCAAACCTCCTCCCTGGGGATATGGGGTTTTGCGTAGATGGGATTCTGCGTTCCGTTGGGAGGGCCATTGACGTATTTCGGGGATTGAGCAACCGCGCGCGTATTAGAAGAGAGGGGCATGGGAATCGAGGATGAGGTGTTGACGGGAGGATTGTCTGGTGGTTGTTGAGGATAATTTCCGAAACTTCCGGACGACTGGAAAGCTGGCTGCTGAGTTACAGACCCTCGAGAAGGTGGCGGATCCTGTCCATAGGGTTTGGTTGACTGCCACGAACCGTAGAGCTGAGAAGGCTGGCGGGCTGGAGCGGGGGTCTCTGGGCTTGGGTAGCGCGAGACTGGATCAGCGGGTTCCGGTGTCTTGTCTTCTTGGGGTTGCTTAATGTTAGTAGACGAAGGGTTTATGAAGGACTGAGGTGGGCTGGGTTGTTGGGTTGGGGGCTGTTGGGCAGGCAGGGCGGGTTTGTGATCGGTCGGGGACCGCTGAGGGCTTTGCTGGTCATACACCGGCGAGGCGTAGCTCGATGCGGGGATGGGAACTTCAGAGTTGGACCTTTGGCTCCGTCGCTGTCTTGTTGTTGGATACGGCCCATCGCCATTGGGATAACCGCCGAAGGGAGTTTGTTGCACGGCGTTGTAGGTGCGCATGGACGGGGGATTCATCGTGAAGGGTTGATCTTCTCGTCGAGGGTCCTGTGCGACGGCGGCCATATTCGCGTATGGAAAGCGTGAGGGTGAGGTGATAAGACCGGCGGCGTGGGCGTGTGTGCTCCGTCAGGGACGGCGGGCTGGTTGGGTCACCCAGTTCCGTTAAGGCAAAGGACGGGGCTACGCAACATCCACAGACCAGAGATGTATTCTGGCGAGGGAGAATTCGAGGGCGAACGGGCGAAAATCCTGGAGGGGGAGGTGGAAGTGAGAGTGAAGAGAGGAGGGGTCAGAACGTCGGCTGTTGGTCCGACGCGCAAACGGTGGCGGGGGTGTGTTACTTTCGTCACCCCACGTCACAAATCCGCCAGCCGCCGGTAATGCAACCGATGGGCGTTGTTTCTGCCAATGCCCACAACAATTTCCGACGGTCCCGTCCATCCAGGGAGCCTAGTAACCAACAACACACCCTTTGACAGCTCAGTGCTCCCAAATCTCAAAAAAATTCCAACCGAACGTCCCGCAACTCGGCAGAACTCGGTTTCACTCCTCGTCTCGTCCCAGCTGGGACGAGGGCGATCTGGAACAGCGCTGTTCATTCAAACCAAATCGGTTCCCTCCTGGGGACGTGGCAGCGTCCAGCACGGTCGGTCACGTCAATCAGGGGATGGAATCGTGTCTGTCGCCCGGCGCGCCACCTAGACCACTGTCATCGTAGTTGATCTTTCATTCCAACAGAGGCGCCGACGTTTGTCCAACCGAGGGACGATGTTTCCGCGCGAAGTTGGTGGTGTGGGCAGGTTACCCTGACGCGTTTGGACCTCCCGGATCTCTCGAAGACTCGATTCACGGTCTATTTGTGATCCGTCTCTCAACTCCGTGAACCAGTAACTCGTTGTCCAGTCGTGCTCCCCAAGATAACGACGCCCACAAATAACCGCACTCAGGGCAATATATCAACGTGTTGACTACTGGGAAGCCGGCGCAGTTGGTGTAGCGGCCTTGAGACCGTTTTGGTGACTGTACAGACACAGAGGTAGGTTAATGTACACCGCCAGGAACAAGGAACAAAGGACTAGACGTACTGAACGATACGCGCTAACTGCCCGAGGCCGGTAGCCCCGACGAAGAAGTTGACCTGAAGAATAGCGCAAGCGAGTCAGTCAAATCGCCTCGCAAGCGAGTACAAAGACGAACCGCGGCCAAACTGTAATTCACTGGGGTAATGACGAGGGAGTACCGGACCCAAATGAAACCTGTCGCCGCCAGAGCTTTTCCCGAGATGTGTAACGCTTAGTACTACCGAAACTCCGCACGATACCGGACAGCTCACCCAAGTTCTGAGACATGCTCAGTTTGTCTGCTGGTCGGCTCAGGTCCTTCACTCCAGCGAGGACGAGACACCACTTCATCATTGGGGCCCAGAAGAAGACAGTTTTTGGACCTGTTTCACGCACGCGAGTGAAAAACAATGACTCCTTCAGTTACAACTCTTCGTTAAAGACAGAGCGCGAGCTAACCAGCAGGGTGGTTCATGAACTGCTGGAACTTCGACGCTCCTACTGAGGTTGCTGCTCCGGACATGGCGAGGGTGTAAGTTTTGCAGAGAGCGAGACCAAGTCGGAAACGCGGGCAGGGAAGGAGGGCAAGCGAGAGACGATTAGTAAGCCAACCCATTTTGCTTCCGGCCCCCAGTCCCGAGGTGTCCCCAAGGTGCCCCACACCCATTGGCTCGAAACCAGAACCTAGTTGACCACGAAAATGACAATTTGCGTGATATCTGATTACGAGTACATATACGACGATACGTCAATTATTGTAAATCCAATTAACATGATAGCAACCCACAAAACCCACGAAAGAAATGGGGGAAACGAAGGGAGTCGCGGTGACCGACCGCAAACCCTACAATCAGTACATGCCGCAAACACCGTCAGGGCGAAGGGTTAATCAGCAGGTATCAAGTTACCCCAGTATTCCGAGGGGCTTTTGAACGACGACGCCGAGTAGAACCGGTCCGACGTGGTCGTCAGGAACGCGATGGTCTCCCCAACACACTTCCGGATTTCGTCAACGCCCTTGTCCGGGTGAACGGGGTAGCCTATGGTCGACATCATGGCCACTTCCCGATGCAGGAGCGTTGCGGCGCGGACCCAAGAGCACTGCCAACGAAGCGGGAACATCAGCTCATGGCGCACGACGATGAGGAACCGGGGAGCTCACGCCAGCGTATGATGGCAGATGACGCATGTCATCCTCGTTCATGTCCCTGGACATATCGGACATCAGGTACATTGTCTGCTCGTACTTCTTCATTGAGATAGCTGGTAGTTTCCACAGTGGGTGATGCGATAAAATGTGGTATAGTTCCGCGAGGTTAGACAAGCAGACCACCGAGCACATCCGCAGGGAGACGTGGCTGTCGTGATCATTTGCGGCGGGGAAGTTTTCGATCAACTTGTTCACGGATTGTATGCGTTCTCCGAGTTCAGCGCAGATCTCTGAGCACTGTGTCAACCAAGCGAGCGTTGGCGTTCCTATTCGAGCAGCGGGTAGGTTGGAGAGGCACGTGCTCAGAGGTATAGGTATACTGACGTTCGGATGCATGCCTCGCAATCAACTTCCGCGCTTTGCGGATGAGCAGCATAGTGCGCACTCTGGCCATGAGGGGGCATACCTGAAAGAGGACAGGACATGCAACCTGGGTTGACGGTGAGTACACTGCCCGCGAGTGAGTTATGCGACCGACCGGTAGGTAATTTTGAAAGAGATGAGTAAGACCGGAGAGGAGGCCATCATGCGGACCGTAAAGGACGTCCTCAAACTTCTCCAAAATCACTTGCTGAAACCCACGAGTCAGTGAGCGCCAGAGAACGATCCAAAAAAACGCATACGGGGATTTTTTCAGGGACCGTATCAGGCATCGGGTAAATTCCAGAGTCGACGAGAAATATTGACATGTACGTTCTGAACCAGACCATATGGGCGAGTAACCCCAACCTCTCATGCAGGCCTTCTGAGTAGTCGACCGATGGTGTGACCGGTACACCACTCAGACCGGGTAACTGAGAAAGAAATAGGTCGCGGTTGCGCTCCACCGAATTAGCAGCCTCGTTCATAAACTTGATGGCTTTTTGAGGGTTCCCTGTTGTCACACACGCCATGGCCACGAGCCAGTGTGCATGCGCGTAGGATACAGGATGAGCTTCCTCCTTCATGGACGATAACGTCCGTAAAACGGTGAACAAGTAGGTACTCTCCAGCTGCATCAAGTTTTTATCCGAGTTGGACCGTCGGTGGAAGTGACATCCGACCAAATGGGCGAAGTCAATGAAGAAGGGGTGGATGAACAAGCCTGAGGTGTCCCCCAGAATGATGGCTTGTTGTTGCGCGAAAGACAGATATACGCCCTGTGCAATACGATAGGAGAGGAAAACCAGGCGGCTGCCGCAGATGACATCAAAACAAGCAGCCTCAGACGGAGTTGCCCCACTCACAATCGAAGATTCATATCTTCGGGAGAGATGCCAGATAGCGAGTAGCCCGATGGATTGATGAATTCCTGCATAGCCAACGAGACCGGAGACCAGTTGAACGGATTGAAAACGGGATCCACACTGAACTGCGGTAGGTCTATGGTGCGGGGAGGGACATCACGAGACGCCACACTTCGGACGACGGCTAGTCCTGTCGGCGGCCTCGGGTTAACCCTCTCGGTCTCCCGGTAGGTGCATTCGACAACATCCCGACTTTCTCGACATTTGCGGCAGCTAGGGATCCCACCGTCACACTTCTGGAATAGTTTGTCAGCTCGGGGTCATGGTATGTGTAATCCAAAGCGTGGGTACCTTCTTTTTCCGCCTGTGCGCATGCAAACGGCCTCAAGATCAGGGAGAGTAATGAAGCGATACACGGGGACTCACCTGCACTGCATGCATGCCCCGCCTCTCGGTAATGTGCCAGTGTTCTGCTCCTCCGAGAACTTGACCTTACGAGAAGATTTCCCGGTTGGCCCGTCGCAGATCTGCCGTTTTCAAACGTTAGTCGGGTCGGAGTCGACAGGCCCACTACTAGGGAAGTCTGACGCACAACCAAACCGCGCAGACCCCTTCGAGCGATGTGTTTATCAACGAGAGGCATCGGGAAACTATGCCGCATGATAAATCACTCACCGAGTGTTTCTGGCGACGCTCATCTCTTCTCGAACATATATTCAGGTGATCGCGACGAGGTATTCACCGTACAGCAAAACCTGGTGGTTATGGGTGCAGTGGGAGGGTGTATTTGCAAGCGTCCCGCGAAGTGACAAGGAGCGCGCTAGTAACCATCTCTCTTGTCACGTGAACGCCAGGATCACCACCCACTCCTGCATTTTGCAGGCTCGAACAACACGTACACTCTTGGGCTGAGAGTGCCTTTCTCACCAGCTCCCATTCAAGGGTCCCTTCTCAACAGCACGCGTTTATCACATCACCGCCATAAAGAACTATTACACGTCCCCATACTGAGTACACATACTATTGATTGCCACGGTCACCATTCATTACCTTTAAGAATTCAGACGATCGGCTTTGTTGTCGATTTGTAGCATGGAACAAAGCGCGGCTGTTTGGGGGTTCGGGAAATAATCGGCTGTCAACATGTCAGCATATGTCTGGATTTAAGAACTTATTGACCGCACGTTGCTGCCCTTTGGCTGTTTGTGTCTCCGGCGTAGGTCCAGTGGCCGTGGTGACAAAGGTTTGGATGTCGTTGACGTCCTGGCGGCCTCCTTCTGAAAGGTTCTGCCTGACCCATTCCAGCTCACGAGACACCGCCTCGTTCGCGGCTTGGTGGTTGGGGTACAACCCGTGCTGGTTTTGTGTTAATGTCATATACGGGTCGAAGGCCCGAATGACTGCCAGCCACTCCGGATCAAACGTGAGTTTCGGAGGCGAGTTGGTCTCAGGGGCGTCGATGTCCAGAACCTGGTATCCCCGTTAACGCCGGAGCTCAGGCTAACCGAAGACCGGCATTCACCTCCAAGAACTGTCGTCTCGAGTTCGGTATGCACTTGTCGAGTGCCATGAAATTCGTCCTCTCCCGTGGAGGTGGGGCCACGGGAGCGGGGGCAACGTCATCTTCCTCGTCACCCAGCGTGATCTCGTCTGGATTGAGGTTTGTGGTGGAAGGCCTGGGATCTATGGGTGGTACTATGGGTGGTACCACGGATGGCGTCGGTTCGTCGTCATCGTCACCGATTACGATTTCGTCGGGGTTCGCCTCGACTGGGTTCGAAGGAGGGTTCACTGGAGCACAACCGGAGTGAAAATACGTTGCCTCGAATTTGACATGAAGGTGAGCACTGAACCACCAATCCGGTTTCAACGTCTTCAGAAGCTCGAACAGAGGGGGCGATCCCAGTGCGCCTTTCTTGACATCATCCTTGAAGAACGGTTTCCGCCGCAGTAGATCCCCCAGATTTCCATGGTGTTCGATAGACGCCGGCCAGTCGTGCGAGAGGAAGATGTGCGGTTTTGAGAGCTAGGTTGCAGGTATTCAATCGCCAGTGCGGTATGAACGAATCCCTACGAACGCACCAGCGCGAGCCGACGGAAGTTGTACTCACGGATGTGGTAGATACTTCGCATGGTACCGTAGGAATACGGCATACTCTCATAGAATCCTTGGTAGGCTCAGCCGTACGCTCGCGTTGAGACGACGAGTCGTTACCTTGGCGGTAGTGGTGCCGGTTGAAAATGCCTGACATGCCCGCAATACGAATCCCATTCACCTGGAAGCAACCAGCGTTGCCCACGAAGAATATACCAGGAGCAAGCCAACCGCCGTGAAATCTGTCCAAAGGTAAACCCAGGAAATGGTGAGAGAGAGGCAGACCGCGTACAGTTCCCACATGTAGTTGGAAGCCTCATGGTTGCCTCCAATAACCAGGGTTAGCACTGGCGCGACCTTGGCCCCGGTGTAATACCTGGAGCGCAGATGCGGTGCCTTAGACGCACAGTTTTCAGACGAGCGATTACGAACGTACCTACTCGTTAAAGCCGCCGAGCTGGCGGAATTTATCAGGAACGGACATACACTGCAGGTCTTGGTGGTTCCGTATCGCCTGAAAGTCTCCACATATCAAGAGCAAGTCGACTTTGTAGTTGTGTCGCGTCTCAAGACCAGCGATATGCTCGTAGATCGCGTCTAGCTCGCCGTGACAACATCCTTCGACGGCAATCTACTCATCGTGAGGTGTGGCGGTAATGTAGTTGACTTGGAGCTTGCCTTCATTCTTGAAATCTCGGAGTGGGGACTGAAGCAGGATCGCACGATCGATCACGCTGTTGATTTTAACAAGTCCGTCTATCCCAACGGACGTGTATATGTACCACTACGATTATGGGTAATCTTCAATACAGAACAGTTACACAACTTCTTAGGCAGAAAACTGCTTCTCGGTCCTTGAAACCGAAGGTCAGACGAACAAACTGGGTGGTGGTGGGTACGATAGCGACCGGCACATAAAATGAACGAATAGGGGAGGTGATAGACGTACGGTTACCACAAGAAAGGTCAGTGAATAGGACGTGAGTCGGTAAGCTAATATAAGGGGGAGGAAGAGCGTTAAACCTCGAGTTATGGTTCGGATCCCAAAAAGATAGAGAGAGGGAGAGAGCAAGACGTATTAAGAGGGAGGTTTAAAGGGTAAGATATTAGGCCCTCATTCCAACTGGGGTAGGCCTGGAGGCGATTCGTACTTGATTATCCCTTGAGGGCTCTGTCGTTGGTCCCGAATCGACATTTCGAGCAAGCCCGGGGCTGACGAGCGATGGTGAAGATGATGAGACTCTGTAGGGATCTGCAATTGGAGATATGGTGGATTGCGAGTCGGGGGATCCTGCAGGTGAAAGTACGGGGGAATCTGGGTAGATGGGTAAGCGGCGGCCATCCCCAGGTGGCGGTAGTAGTCGCCTTGAGCTTTCTGGCGATCCTCGATCTCCTGGGAAGAATGAATCTGCATGGGATGGCGACCTGAGGGGTTTCGAATCTCTTGAGAATAATGCTCCTGAGGAAGTTCGTGGGCGCTCATTGATCGGGAAGGATAGCGACGGTATGAATCTGGAGGAGGTTGAGTCTGCTGTGGTTGCCGTCCTTGGTGGTTCATCCGTGTCATTGAGGAGTTCCATGACTGTGAGTCGTCGAGATTGGGGTCTTGACTCTGATCCGTAGTCGTAGTCTGCATTCCCATCAGGTAGGCCGCCATCATCGGATCCTGGGAAAGGCCGTTTGCGAGGGATGGTTGAGGATTGCTGTTGCTGCTCTGAGAGCGCGGGAGGATGGAATGAAAATGGGGATTCTCCTGTGATTGGGGAGGACGGTCCATCGCTGGGGAAACCTGATCCCATTGGTCCGTCTGGATATGTGGGTATTGATAATTCCGTTCCAAAGCCCCCCAATCCAAACCTGGGAGCTCCGGGGTAAGGTAAGTGGTGAGATGAGGAGCTTCCTGGGGGCTGGTGGTAATATGATGCAGGGGCCGTTGTGGGTCTCGATGCGGATGTCGCAGGTCGTCGATGGATTGTTGGGTTTGGTAAGGGTAGTATGTTGGCTGCTGTTGCTGGTGGTGGGGGGTGAGAGATGGCGTATGGTGGTTGCTGGCCTGAGAAACTGGAGAGTGACGAATAGACGACGGATGAGAGGGGTGGGAGTGATCGACCATCGGAAGGTGGGTTCCCGTGGCTTGAGCCGAGCCTTGATGATGAGGTTGGTGGGGAGGCGAGAAAGGACTGGCGGGACGAATGTTGTCCGAATTGATAGTGTGAGGATGGGTTCCGAAAGGACTGGCCGTACTCTGAGTTGGATTGTTGGTCACGAAAGGAATAGTTGTTTTGGGTGGTGGCGTTGGTATGGAGGGGCCATGGATTACTCCCTGAGATCTGGCGAAATGCCAGGCCGTTGTCCCCCTCGTAACCAGTGCTGGTTCCGGGCCGGGGGTGGTGGGGCTGGATGGCGGAGAGAGGGGGGGAGACGTCGTCATCTTGTATCGTATTAGATGAATCGGTCTGGCTAATGGGCGAAACGCTCTGGGGACTAGGCAACTTTCCGCTAGAGGACGAGCTAACATTGGCAGGTGCGCGCTTGCTACGTGTAGTCGTGGTTTTCGCAACAGCTGTCATGCTGGCGTGGAGGGAGGTGAGGTCGCGCATCATCTTTTCGTTCACGTCCTGCTTGTCCGCGTGGACGGTCTGGGCGTGCTGACGAAGGTTGTCGAGTCTGGAGAAATGCTTTCCACAGTGGCAGTTGAAGGGACGCTCCCCGGTGTGTTTTCTGGCAGGAACGACGGGGGATGAGGACGCGTTCTATGCGGGAGGGGGGGCAGAAACGGTACCTGATGTGTCTCGCCAGATGCTCGCTTCGGCTGAAGACCATTCGACAGTCGCCATAGCCCCTGCATTGGAAGGTCTTCGCAGGGGCTGGACGATAACGCTTGTTGACCCCAGCGCCGGCGACGTTCGAGAGGTTGTTGACCGGGAGGGGGTCGGGGTGGGAGGGCACGGAGGCGGGGGGCGGGGGCGCGACGACGGAGGCCATCGATGCCTGGTCCTCGTTGGAGTTCAGGGGGGACTTAACCTCCATCTGCCGTTATGTAGAACGACAAGGGACTCTCCCCTAAAAGGTGCCTGAGCCAGGCACAGGAGCTGTAAAACACTGCGGAGTTTGAATCTGCAATCCATTCCGCTGGATCTCGCTGACTAATCAAAATTTCTCTTTATGGAATCCTCTTGCCCGGTGTTTGTACGGCCGTTTCCCTTCCCACGGCTCGTTCGCTACCGGCCTCGGGACCAGGTGCGTCCCCCCTGCAGAGGGAGCCAGGGTAGAGGTGCTGCGGAAGGAGCGTCCAATGCAACAGGAGCCAGCGAATCACTTCTGATCTGATCGCCCATGGAGAGGACCCTGATCCACTCTTCTCCCGAATCCCAGCTTGCACCTGTAGCGTCTCTGGCCTCTGTGTGCCCAGGCGAACGCATCGCATCCGGCCCCAGCCTCTTCCTCCATCAGAATCTGTCACCGGACGGCCTCCAGAGCGAGGGTGGCTCCCCATTGCATCAGCAATCGCACCCGGTATCGTCACGTCCCGTTACGACCGTATCATCCTATCATCCGCACGCGCATCATGTGGGTGTGTGTGAATGGCATCACGGACGAGATATAAAAAAGTGATCATCACCGATCTCTATGACCATACTTATTGGATCTATCAAGGCAACCTTCGGCCCATCCCGTTTACATTAATCCTGCGGCTCTTTTCCTCCTTCCCGACCACAACGCATCCATGGAGAATGGATCACCTTCCACCCGCCCAAGGGCCACACCCCGTCGATCCTCCAGGGCATCCTTGTGTACGAAGGGTCCTCGGTGGATATCGAACGTGTTCCCCCGGTCATGGTGGCACTTCGTTCACCCCTTCTTGATCCGCCCCGTTGGCCCTTCGGTGAGCCCGCACCCGGTTCCCAACTGAATTCGCACCACTTAACCCGCTATAGCATTAATGCCACACGCTGGCAATCATTCGAGGTTTGGACGCGGAGAAACTTCGGTCGATTCCCACTCAGGTGCGCAACACGTGCCAGGCTGCCTCTTCAGCTCTCGTCAGCAAACCATGGCTGGCTGGCTGATATATAGGCCCTCCTCCTGCCTTGGGTCCTAAAAGTTCTATTCCAAGTTTGCGCAGATGCCCCCCTCTGATTTTGCAAAGGCGGACCTGTCCAAGGTCGTCGAAGAATTGACCATTGATGAAGCCATTTCCCTGATTGCCGGTGTCGGTTTCTGGCACACTCGCGCTGTCGAGAGGCTAGGGATACCTGCTGTCAAGGTCAGCGATGGTCCCAACGGCATTCGAGGCAACCATTTCTTGATGAGCACTCCTGCTAAAGTCTTGCTGGTGAGTCGCGTATTTCCCCGCCATTTGATCTTATCACTCTTCGTGGCGTTTTCGCCCAACGGGGTGCACGTCAAATCGTCGGCAACTTTCCCCTTTGTAACGCTGACCCCGAGACTGGACGTTGAATTAATGTTGCAACAGTCATCAACCGCTATGGGAGCCACCTTTGACCCGGAGCTCCTCCACACCATTGGGCTTAGGTTGCTCGCGCCGGAAGCCAGGCTGAGGGGCGCTTCCCTGGTCTTGGCCCCAACCTGCAATATTCAACGTGTGCGTCGATCATTAATGATCCACCCCATAGCATTTCTGACCCTCATTTCCTCAGAACCCACTCGGTGGCAGAGTGCGGCCGATCCTCTGACCCACCTTCCCAAACTCACACCGTCTCCCAGAGCTTCGAGTCCTTCTCCGAGGACCCTCACTTGTCCGGAACCATCGCTTCTGCGTATATCAACGGCCTTCAAGAAGGTGGAATTGGCGCCACGATCAAGCATTTTTGGTGCGTTATCCCGCCCCACCAGAAGAAATGCCCTCTGGTTGATGTTGTGTGTGCAATACGCAGTGCCAATGACAAGGAGGACGAACGCTTCTCTTACGATTCTGTTGTCTCTGGCCGCGCACTGCGCGAAATCTACATGATGCCGTTCATGCTGGCACAAAAGTATGCCCAGCCTTGGGCAATCATGACTGCGTGGGTAACACCGCTCCACGGCGTGCGCTTCGCTCACTTTCGTACAACAGCTACAACCGTCTGAACGGCACTCACGTGTCGGAGAGCCCGAACCTACTCCAAGGCATCGTCCGAAAGGAGTGGGGATTCGACGGGATGTTCATGAGCGACTGGTTCGGAACGTACAGTGTCGATGCTGGAATTAACGCCGGGCTCGACCTTGAGATGCCCGGTACCAGCAAGTGGAGGACCCTTGATCTCACCAAACGAACCATCGGCGCAAGGAAAGTGAGTGTCAGAACTATCAAAGAACGAGCGCTGCAAGTCCTCAAGCTGGTCCAAAAATGTGCCCAAGCGGCGCCAGAGGTGAGTCCAAGAAATCCCCGTCCTCAAATCAGGACCTGCATGTGGGCTAATTACGAACGGAAGGTCTTGGACGGCGACGGAGAGGAACGCACCCAGGAGAGCGAAGAGGACACCGCCCTTTTGCGGAAGGCCGCCGCTGAGTCCATCGTACTTCTCAAAAATGACAACGGGGTTCTTCCGATCGACAAAACCAAGGTCAAGAAGGCCGCCATTGTCGGTGGAAATGCTAAAGCAGTGATACTGTCAGGAGGTGGATCTGCCGCTCTGAAGCCTTCATGCTTCATCTCCCCCTACGACGGCATCGTAAACGCTCTCGGCAAAGACGTTGAGGTAACTTACAGCGAGGGTGCCAGAGGTATGACGATTCCTTCTGATCTCCCAACTGCCCGGGCTCATCGCATGTATGTAACCTTAGCGCACTTGACGTTGCCGACCATCGAGCGGGATATGACGACAGAGAAGGATAAGGGCCAGAGGGGATGGAACGCTGAATGGTACCCACACGAAAGTGACGATAGCATGAAGCCGCTCGACACCCCCATCACGACCCAATTCCTTGATGAGACGAAGATGTTCATTGGCACTTCCTACCCCAAAGGCCTTACCCGCAAATGGACGATGAAGCTTCGCGGGTTCCTGAAACCGAGGCCTTACGACATCGATTTCGAATTCGGCCTTATCGCCGCCGGACGTGCCAAGGTGGGGTGAATCCAACCATCACAAGGTCGTGCTAATCCTGGCTTATCTCCCAACAGCTGTGGGTGGACGGTAACCTGGTGATCGATAACTGGTCTCGCCAACGTCGTGGGGAGTTTTTCTTTGGAAGCAGTTCTGTGGAAGAACGTGGGGTCCATCACCTTCAGGCGAACAGAAGCCACGAGATTTACGTCGAATTCTCGAACGTCACTGGCCCCGCAGATGGTGACGAGGACGAGACTGTCTTGGACAGCAACTCCGGCGTCCGGCTTGGTGGTGCGGAGGTTCGTAACTCGGACGAGCTCATGGACCAGGCGGTGGAGCTGGCTAGGGAGGCGGACATCGTGATCGCTGTCGTCGGTCTTAACGGGGATTTCGAGACTGAAGGCTATGATCGGAAAACGCTCTCTCTTCCTGGACGAACCGACGAACTCATCCAGAAGATAGCCAAAGTCAACAAGAATACCGTCGTGGTCACCCAGGCTGGATCGGCGATCACCATGCCTTGGGTGGACGCGGTCCCAAGTATTGTCCACGCCTGGTACCTGGGTAACACGACCGGAGATGCCATTGCGCAGGTCTTGCTAGGGGACGTGAACCCGGCCGGTCGATTGTCGTTGACGTTCCCAAAACGGCTCAAAGACGTTCCTTCCTACACCTCGTTCTCTCTCGAAAACGGAAAGGTGAGGTACTCCGAGGATCTCCTGGTGGTGAGTTGAGAATTTCCTGCGAGTCGCTTGGTAGTGAAGGCGACATCTGTGATCTTATCTTTTTTTTCCTCCCACAGGGCTACAAGCACTACCACCAGATCGGTATCAAGCCCCTTTTCGATTTCGGGTGAGGGAGGATACTTCGTTACCCGGACAACGAATTCTAATTTCGGACTGATAGCCATGGCCTGTCATTCACAACGTTCCAGTACTCCAACCTCAAGCTCACCGAGCCCGCGCACACCAATGGGGACATAAGCGTCGTCGCCGCGCTCACCTTGACCAACTCTGGATCGGTTACGGGATCAGAGGTGGTCCAGCTCTACGTGACGTTGCCAACGGCTGCCGAATACACTCACCCGCCGCTTCAGCTCAAAGCGTTCAAGAAGGTCAAGAATCTGAAAGCCGGTGAGTCGGAGGAGGTTACACTGATGTTAGACAAGTATGCCGTCAGCTATTGGGACGAAAAGTATTCGACTTGGAATGTGGATAAAGGGGTCTATACAGCGAGGGTAGGCGGAAGCAGCGCCGAGGAAGCTTTGGTGCTGTCTGGTCGGTTCGAGATTTCGAAGTCGTTCACGTGGAATGGGTTGTAGAGGGGTGTGAGCATAAACTAATCCGTACGTTTGAGTGAAACGAAGGCGCGAAATTCCACGTAGAAACCCACGAGCAGCCATTACAACCGGCGACTTTTGGTGGGATCATGCCGCTAAATGGACGCAACGTGATTTTATTGAGTATTAGCTCGAGCCACAATGATGAGGGTAGAGATTGGAGGTGATTCGAGATGAGATGCCGTAAAGGTCCCGAGGCTGGGTTCGCCAGCGAATCAGGTCAAGCGTGGTTTGGCTATATTGTACATGCGAACCTCCTGATGGTCGGAAAAACCGGCGTGAGCCCGAGATGTTAGATTGGAGAGAAGATGGTGGATCAAAGGCGCACATATGGGTGTCAGGTGCCGACTCACGGCAAAAGAAGTAGATGACGGTTAGACGTTAGAGCCAGAGTTAGATACCTGAGGGTCCCAGACAAACCCTAGAGACCGATATGGACAAAGGGGCGATCCCTCGACTTGGGAGATCAGCGAACCTGCGGAGGCATAGAGCTGAGCGGGAGGATGAAAGGCAGGAAACGAAAACAATAACGGTGCGCCTTCACAGCTTCATTGTTGTCCGACGCCGACTGCAACGTCGGCCGGTGAACGAACAATGAAAACCAAAGGCGTCGAACAAACGCAAAGCCACGGACGGGCTGCGACGCGAACGTGTCCGTGGCGGTTCCTATCACGACTGGGGTCTTCCATGATAGCCCAGACCTCGATCACGTGGAGTATAAAAGTGGTCCCACCACGGATAAAACACCCGGCTTTGAGTTCTTGTCAGCCGTTCCCCACTCCTCCTGAAACCCCTGGTGGCCGACGGCGCATCTGACTGAGCAGCGAGGGTCTGACGACGACGCCCATATAAATCTCCCAATCCCCCACTCTCCCAACTCACGTCTCACCCCTCATGAGCTCATTTTCCAGGAAGAGGCCCATCTCTCGCATTTCCACCACCACCGGCCCTATCAGCCTCCCTCTTGACCTCAGCCCCACTCGGTCTACCCAGCGCAGGCCGCCTCCACCTCCCCCATCACATAAACACCGGCGAACGCGGCTGACGCGAATACCACCACCACCCAAATCACCCGTCGACTTTGAGGACGGCGATGACCCGTTCTCTGACGATAAATGCTTGGCTTTCGATCCACACACGAGCATCCGGAATCCTTTCCTATCCCCCATCCTCATATCAGGTCGAATTCAAGAGTTGCAGAACGCGCCTTCTTCAGAGTCTAGATGCAGGCTGGTGGCCGGAATGATCCTTAATCGCGTCGGACGTAGATCGATGCGTCATTCTATCGCGAGGAAGATATCCTTGAATCAGAACGGCCATTTCTATGTCAAGAGCGGCTTGTCGAATGTTCTCGTCATTCATGAATCCGATAGCGAGGACTCGGACTAGGTTAACCCCCGTTCCAGACCTCACGTACGTATCGATATCTCCGCCCGTAATCTCCTCGTCCTCATATCCGTTCTCCCGCCTCTAGGTCACAACCCTCGAACTTTACCTCCGCTTAATTTGTATCAACACCCATCACTCCGTCATTTGTACCTGGACCCTACATCCATTTAAACAGTTTTGTGTGTGCACGCTTTCTATCGCTCTCTGTGTTTTGTTTTCTGGTCGTTTCCGAATTCTGCTGTAGCCCGCCTCGTCCTTTACCCACTATGAATCCCACTCTTTGCCCTTCTCCCATCCCTGCCCCCTGGTTCCCATCGGTCAGCTGGCGTCGACCCACCCGACCTAATGTGTCCAAGGACTGGTAATTCGCGATCGACGACACAGATCGAATGATGTCACCGTAGTTGGAGTGGAGGTGCTGGCCCCGACTGGGGGTTTGGTGGCGCCCTTCCTTGCGATATCCCACTCACCTCTGAGCACGATGTTCAGGCGTTCCAATGTCTCTCCTGCGACCCCCGCCGTTGAAAATGCTACCAATCATCCCAACGGAACTGCAACTGGCCGAGACGGCCTGGTGCAGGGCTTTGTGTTCACCAAGTGGCTCAGGTTGCACCTTGTGGATCTCATTACGATGGCAGTTCTTGGTGCAGTAGGTTTGGGGGTATACTACGCTCGTGAGTCGGTTTTTTTCCGGCGCATGCCATAGATACATTATCTGATCCAACGCTAGCCCCCGCACCTAACAGGTCCTTCCCCATTTTCCACCCAGATGGAAGTGTCGTCTACCCAGAATACGCCTACCCAGTCCGAAAGGAGGTCATTCCCATCTGGTTGGCGGCTTTCATCGCCTTCACCGCTCCCTTTGTCTTTTTCGTTCTCTTCCAGATCCGCCGAAAGAGCCTGGATGATCTCTTCACCACTACCATGGGTCTTTTAAAGAGTTTGATCACAGCAGCCGTCCTCCAGGTACCCGGCTTCGGTATCTCCCCTTCTTCACCCCCTAACTCTATCCCACAGGTATGGGTGAAATGGTTAATTGGGGGGTTTCGTCCTCACTTCTACGCCGTTTGCATGCCAAACGTTGCCCAGCTTTCCCCACCTTCGGGCACACAATTCGCAAACTACATGTACGACCGGTCGGTCTGTACTGGAGATAAGAAAAAGATCAACGACGCCCTCAAGTCTTTTCCTTCTGGCCACTCGACCGCCGCGTTCGCTGGCCTCGTCTTCCTCGCCTTGTACTTCAACGCTCAGTTGAAAGTCATGAGTGCGCACAACCCTGCGTACTGGAAGATGGTCCTGTTCTTCACTCCGCTCCTTGGAGCCGTATTGATTGCTGGCGCTCTCACCGTAGATAAGTGTAAGACTCATCACTTGCGCTCCCAGACCATCTCCAGACGCTGAGAAATCTGACGGATTTTGTGGGTAGTCCACCACCACTGGGACGTCATCGGTGGCGCGATAATTGGGACCGCGTGCGCATTTGTCGCCTTTCGGCAAACCTTCGCCTCAGTCTGGGACTTCCGGTTCAACCACCTTCTACTCCCACGCACGACGTCTCTCTTGCACCGCACGCCGTACTATTCCGCAAGTTCACCTGGGCCTTCGCTCTCTTACCAACCCCAGGCTGAGTCGCTCTCTCATAACTTACCTTTTACCCGAGAAGGTGGTTGGGGGTGGGGCCGAGAGGCAGTTGTTGGCGCCCCGTTTGATGCTACAGCCTTGCTTGGGAGGGCTGGCGACCCCAGTCAGAGAGGGGTGGGAGGCGAGCCCCCCGGAAAGGCTGGGATTAGTGGTATAGGCGGCGCTGGTTAAGAATTGGGATCAGGTCTGTCTGATATCGATCGACTCGTCTGAATGGCCAGCGAGCGTTCGAACGTTTTGAACATTTTCGAAGCCTGGTCAATTGTAATACTTACCAAATGCTTACCTCAGTGTACTATCGCATCATGTTAGCCTACTGCCATGCAATTGATCCTAGCCCTTCTGAGATCGTCAGAGCACACATCCGACCTGGCAGATCGTTGAAGGCTGCGATCAGGGACCAGATTCTTATCATCTCGTCCTCGGTTTCGATACCTCAGTGATTGGGTGCGCGACATACACATGCGGGGGGCTCGCGCAACCGAAATACATCCACCTCCAGATAAACGCCCTCTGGGTCTGGGTCGGCCACTCGGATTCAGGGATCTGTTTGCCTCCGTTCATAAATGTCTAGCGACGAAAACCGCGTTTGCACCATACATGAAAATAAGCGGGTTAAGTAAAGTTGGTTACGTGATTCCATGGGCGCTGCCCACACGTTTACTTCGTTTAGCATGCTACGATACAATCGTGGTGGAATTTCATGCCGTATTTTCCCATACCCAATGAAACAGATGAAAGGTGACTGTACAAATAAGAATACAAAGTTACAGAGTGGTCATCTCGTAGTCATAAGCTATTGGTCGTAGCTCGCGGCTTCGTAGATACTGGAAAAACGGGGGAGTGGGGAAGGGGGTTTGGTGCTAGTATCTGTACCCATAACTGTATGAATGCCGGCGGCGGCGACTCATGCGGCGCCCACGGTACCCGTATGGCTCTTGGACGATAACACTCGAGCCTCCAACGCCCATGCCAGGCATATACTGGGGGGTCGTCATCGGCATTCCGTACCCCCCGTAGCTCGGCATACCGTATGTGGCGGGCATGCCGTACCCGCCCCCGGCCATACCGTATCCACCCCCAGCCATACCATATCCACCCCCAGCCATGCCGTACCCACCCCCGGGCATCGTGTATACGACCTGCTGTTGGCCGTACATCGGCATGGATTGCGGGTACCCGTACTGAAGGGGGTGCATGTGCGACCCGTACGACCCGTACGCGTAGCTGTTGCGACCCGTCGGGATGGTAATTGCGGTGGTGGCCGGGTACTGCATCCTCGCACTACATCAAGGGATCAGCGGTCGATCCCAACGATCAGCGCTCCGTGTTCAAGATCCCACCCCGAAGGGCGCGAGACCTTGAACACACAGGGTACGTACCTTGGGTCTGCGAGCACGAGAGCCTGGGAGGTAGGTTGCGAAATAATGGAGGGGGCGCCTTGGATGGGGTCAACAGCGACGGAAGGTGTGTAGAAGGTCATGGTTAAGAGGAAGAGGGCGGTGAGGAAGAGGGGGGGTGAGGGAGAGGAGGATCCGGCTCACATCAAACTCGTGCTGAACTTTTGAGCGATTCACTAACCTTACGGGTGCCGATAGATGGTGGTCAGCTGCTGCGAGGCGAGGCCAACAAACCTAAACCGGCACCCCGGCACGTTTGAGTGAAACGAGATATCGTCAATATATTGTCATCTTATCGTTCATTAACATTCAGTTCGTCGAAAGCACGATGGTGGCTACGTGAATCTGATGGTCGAGCTACGCCGCACCAAGGAGGGCAGCTGGGAAGGAGGCAAATAAGTATGTCTTATCAGCCAGCGATCGATCAGCTGATCCGGCGAGGCGCTTCCCTTCTGCCTCGTGTGACATCACAGGTACCCTTCAGTCGAGTCTCTCACCGTCTTCGCATTGAGGTAAATTGGAGGCGTAGGTGTATGTGTATTGTACAGTATTTACCGTCCAAGTTTGGAGTTTGTGATGATTAGGACGAGATAATATACAGGATGGTGCCATCATGGACAACTAAAGGACGTCCGAAGGTGGGGCAGTTCAACGGCGCCGATGGCGATAGTCGTATTCGGGGTCACTGTAGGTGCGATCCCGACGGTGAAAGGATAGCGGTCACCACGATGGTGGTGGCAGGCGTGCCGTACCCGTAGCCAGGCATCGGATACCCTGTTGGCTGTGGTTGCTGGGCGTACATAGGGAAATACTGTGCGGGGTAGTTGAACATACGAGATCGGCTGGGCCGAGCTCCTTGCGGGGATATGTATCGGAGCTGTCGCAGTCGTTGGCATATACTGTGGGATCTGCTGTTGGACGACCATAGGTGAGGGAACGGCTAGCAAGCTATGGTCGACGGTAAGTGGCCAGCCTCTGGGAGTCTGGGCGTCAGCGACGTGCCTTTGGTGTGCCAAGAGACAGTTGGGGATGGTTTTCCAGCGAAGCTCCAACCGACGGGATCGCTCGTATCGTCAGCAGAGGGTTTTTGTTGTGCACGGACTCATGGCGTGGATCGTCGGACGGGCGGGATCCTCAGCACCTTCAGTGCTTGGTGACGTCACCGTGTGCATCCACGCTTCCCGTCCAATTCCTGGCGCCGTCGACTTTTTTGCCTGAAGTACGGGCCGGAGAAGCTGGTCAATCAGTCGACTCGGGATCAGAGAACACGAAGGCGGACTGTGAGGGATTCAATCGTTTTCCGGTGTTCCGGTATCCTTGGTTTCCAATTAGGGGGAACGTGTTCGCAAGTTGCCCTCAACATTCGAAGTGGGGTCAGTCGTGACTGGTATTTGGCCGTGTTGCGTGACGTACTGACATCGGTTTGCGGGATTCAGCCCCAGGATCGCGCCGGGGGATTGATTGCCCGCAGGAATACTCAGATAATATCCTGAATGGAAGAGATGCGCAGTGGGCCACCTCACGGCCTCAGGGCGGACTCTGAGACAGATTGTTCACGAGGGCGGTCTACCCTCCACCCTTGACAGATGACGTTGGGGCAGCTTAGCCCATCAAGAGGCGCGGAGATACTTGCGCAACCTCCGCGATTGAAGAAACAAGTTTTAGAGATCCCCTCAGACGGAAGTGACAGACTGCTCCGCCCGTCCCGCGGACGCTGAAGTGCGCCCGGGTAGGTGCATCGAAAGGAGAGTGGGTCGATGACCGTTGGGAAGATATTTCCGAGTACCAGATGACGAGATCATGTGATTGAGATAAGAAATGTCAGCTGGTGTTGCGCTGGCTGCAACTCCCTCAACCTCGTCCAGCCTCGTCCGCCTTTTCGCATTATCTGTGCAGTAGACCCGTCCGGAGGCAAGAACGTTTTTTGCGAGCCACGGAACTCGAGGTCGCGGTGAGAGTCGATTGGAAGAATAAGAATCGATCACTCGCAGCCCCCTTGCCCTTGTTCGCTCCACTCCATCCTCAAACCACCACCACCACCACCACCACCGCCAGCGATGACCAACCCTGCCACCACACAAACAGCTTCCCTCTCCCGTGAGTATACCTTCTCTTTTCCTTCCAGCTCTCTCTCATTTCCTTTCAATCTTCCCCACCAGCCTCCCGTGGTTCCCCAAACAGGAATTCGCTTCTAATGACCCGTTCGCCAGCATCCATCCCATCCTCGCCCACCTCAGTGTCAGTCCCCTCTCCCTGCGTGTTCTGCTGGGTTCTAACAGTTTTGAATTTATAGCCATTCCGGCACCTCCGCTATCTTCGAACGAGACATCGAGCCAATCTCCGTTTCGCCCCCCTCTGCTCACCCAGATCCACACCGAACCGCCCGTGGTCACAACAGCGAAGCCCTCGACCAGTCTGTTCCCTCCGTTCTCGACGCTGCCGTTGAGGCTCTCGCCAGCACCCACACGACGACCACACCAGGTGTCCCCTCGAGCCCTAACCCTGATGACGGCGAAATTTCCGTGATCGCGCCTCATCCCACCTTCCCAAGTCAGTCCTCCTCGACTTCCCCGAGATCCACAAGCAGATCCCCCAGCCCTGGCGGCCCCAAGTCTAACCGCGCCTCCACGTTGCTCAACTTGCCCAACCTCTTCCCCCAATCCACAAGTCCAGGTCTCACCGCAGTGTCTCTCCCACCAGCAACCGGCCCCACATTTGCTATCGCCGTCTCTAGTTCTGAGCCGATGCAGATCGACAGGCAGCCCATCCCTATCCCGACATCTGTCAACCAGTCCGTCCCCCCCTCTGTCTCCTCATCTCCAGGCACGGCCACGGATCATATCCCTTCCTCTCGGGCAACCACCTGGGACTCTCTCTCCTCTACAAATACAGCTGGCTATTCCCCCAACATGAACGCCAGTTCAAAACGGCTGTCCTTTATTTCATATACCGACCTGCTGACCTCCACCCCTTCGTCCACGCTCCCCTTATCATCACTCACGACGTCGATCACACCCAGCAACCTCGAGCCTCCCTCGAGGAGTCTGATCATCGAACCTGAGTTAGACGGCGAGGCCCCCGCTTCCGTCGTTGCCTCCGACCGCTCTTTGCGTGGTCGCAGGTCCAACCTCAGCGGTATCCACTCGTCTTTCCAGGGTACCCTCACCCTCTTGGACGCCACTCAGGGAGGCGAATGGGAACGTGAAGGCCTCGGTTTGGGACTTGAAGAACGCCTAGAAATGGCCTCGCAGCCTGGATCTCCTGCCGTGGCGGTCTAATCCCTCTCTCCTTTGGGGTCTCGCTTTACCGTTCACGTTCATTCGTCTTTCTTGCCCCCGCGCACTATACTCCATGCTTCCGCTGTCAGGCATCGTCGCCCTACTTTTCGTGATTATACTATTTCGTGTCGCGCACATTTTTGTCGCTGGGTTGCTCTCCCGGCCTTCTTGCCCCCCTGGTTTTCTGTCCTTAAGGGTTGTACTATCACTGTTCGCAAAGGATGACAGATGGTATAAACTATCTATCGATCTATCCATGTCATCATGATTATTATGTTTTCTTCCCTCCTTCTATATCCCGCTCGTCCGGTATGGATACCTACATAGCGTATAAACTACAGCGTACTCTACGTGTTACAGGATTTATAATACACCCTTTTCTGTTTGTCGACAACCCAGAAGTCGAACGCCAATACAATCGGAGTGGGTGAACAAAGCGAGTTGTGGCGTCCAGGGACTATGTGCCCTGTGGGGCATTATTCAACCAGGATCAGAGTACAAAATTATATTGCGACGTGCAGGGGTGGTGCAAACAAAGAACGATGTCAAAGGAAAAGGTCTGATACGGAAATACCGATAGAAAGAGAGGGGATTGGATGTGATATGAGGAAGTGTGTGTGGAAATGGAGGGGGTCTACGAAAGGTCGAATCCAGCCCCGGAGTTGATGGCTTGCAAAAGCTTTGCCTTAAGGGTTCTTTCGTCCGTATACATCGGTAGCTTCAACAAGTTGACGCAGGTGCTGGCCGTTGGCAACCGTTCATTGTCCCTCCCAGCATCGCGGATCGCAAACTTTGGAACCAGTTCCTTGAACCCCCTGACGGACGGGTCAGATCGCAAAGGCCGATACGGAAAACTGAAAGGAAAACTCACAATAACGGCGGCCGACTACAACTTGTAGCGAACCTCAACAACGCTCTCTTTTGGTCCTGGGTGAAAGTCCCCACGACTCTCCAAAACGCCTGGATCGTCGCTTGGTCGTCCGCGTATAACCCTCCATACTGTGTGTTTGCTCGGAGGTCGTCCACGTCAATCGGAGAATCCACTCCACCGAGCAGAATTTGGAGCTCTTGTTGGTTGAACATCCTATAAAATTGTGCATTGTTTAGCTTGGGAATGCGGGGGTGAAGATATGGGAGGGATACGATACGCACCGTAACCACTTGGGATCGATCATCTCAGATAATCCATCGAAGAACGCGTCGCACTGCTTCCTGATCTGCCGGGAGAGCTTGTATAAAGAAACGAGGTAGATGTATTTCAACCGGTTCTCCTTCGTCACCGGAATATTGCTTCCGTTCGGGATCAACTCCACCGACCTGGCGACACCGAAATCGTCTTGCGTGACCGTAAAATTCAAAGCGAGGTCCGCCAAGTCTCCAGAGTAGTGTTTGAGGAAGATGAGGCCTTGGTAAAGCTCGCTGTCCAACGAGGCGAGGTCATCCAAGTAACTCTGCTTTCCAAGCCACTGAGAACGTAGTACCGGTGAGCATCCTGGAGTCTTTGCACGCCACCGTCCAACCTACCTTAGCCAGGAAGAACCCAGCGAACGCAACGTCCACAAGGATGCCCTCGTACAAGGCTTTACCCAAGATTCGCCCCACGAACCTGAACCAAGCGAGGTTGTGGGCTGGCAGTGACCAGTCAGTGTTAAAGCCGACGAAGTATGGAGCGTTCATCTTACTGTCGGTGGCATAGCCATGCGGATTTGGATACAGTTCGTGTTGTTCGGTTGATAGCCACAGCCCCCTATCCGAATCGAACACCTCCTTCGCGAGCGAGGTCAAGAATTCCTTGAACACCCCTCCACCGTCAATGCCGGCCCTAGGATCGTTCGTTAACCGAAACGCCATTACATACTGAGGCAACTTACTCTTCCTGTCCGAACTGGTCGATAAATACGATCTCCAGAGGCTGTTTTAGATCCGCCTCCTGAAGTCGATCGAACCCGTCCTGCGCGATCTTATCCCGCCTGATCACCGCTTTCGTTCTCCCGCCGCTGAACCTGTTTAACCGACCCCGCCCCATCATATCGTTCAAAACAAAGTGGCGGAAGATCGAAACACGGGCCTCGAACGGGATGGCGAACGGGATGTTGTTCAGGACCGCAAGTCGAGGCGAGAGGTAGGCTACTTGTCGCTTCGAAAGTAAACGGGAAGGTTTTAGCGATGGCCGGGATGTGTAGGAGGAGGATTCTTCCATCTCCTCTCCGTTCTCCGACATCTGCTGTTCCTCGAAGATGGCGGCTTGGACGAAGGACTGTACCTCAATCTGGGAGGTCACCAACCAGTGATCCCGCGGCGTGAAGTGTTTTCTCGAACTATAAGATGGGTCCTTCAGTGGGTGCGATCCGGTCAGTGCTGTAAACGTGCTCACTCCCTGGCGTGGATGGCTTGCAAGCATCTCGTAGCTTTGTCGCGAATCCCATTCCAATTGAATTGTGTGGTCCTCAGTTGCCCTTGAGCGGAATTCGCCTGGTCCTCTCTCCAATACAACACGAATGCGATGTTTAGAAGTCTCCTGGAAAGTGAGGCGACTTCTCCCAAACTCAGGGGGTTTCGGGGAGCGTTTGCGACACCGGTTCCAAAGAACTCGTCGTCACCCATCGTGAGGAGCGCTTGGGTATAGAGGTCAACGAGGAGCAGCAAGGGCGGCCAGTGAGCCGTGTTCTTCGAATCTGTACCAAATATCAGGATAGATCCACAACAGTGTAGGGACCGAACTCGCCTGTAAGGGCAGAAGCATCTACCTCGGCACCTAGTGGTGACGAACGAACATGTTCGCGGTAAAGTTCCCGAACAAATCCCCCACCCGTGTGCCCTGCGATGGCCGCCAGAACCTTGTCTTGCCTCGCTGGCCAGGCCAGACATACACTTGAGCAGAAAGTGAAAAGTGCGACCTTGTCTCTGGTAGAATAGAGACCAAGTAGCGTGGATATATGCGTGGGGGAGGGGAGATTTTGAAGTCGTCTCAGCGTCTTGGCGTCCAGCTTCGGCATAGGAGATGCCGCAAAGGCAGAAACGACTTCCACACGAATCACGTCATCGTCTGAATCACCCTCGTCCACCCAGGACTTATCCTTCGACGTAGACGGGGGCTCCAGGGCATTCGGGGGAAGGCTATGCAACGCGGAGGTGAGCAGTGAAAGGTACGCGTCCATCTGCTTGGGTTGGAAGGTGGAATAGCGGGGTGGTGTGAACATCATGAGATTAGCAATTAAGTGAGCTTTGGATTCATTTGTCAAGGATCCAATGAAGGTGTAAGGTGATAATAGGTGGGTCGATGATAGTGGGAGGTGAGAAGAGAGTTCTTTCAGCGGTGTAAGTGGTAGGCGGGAGGGCAATAGGGGGATTGTTAGAATGTGAGTGAACAGTGGCTCTATTGTTTGATTGAGGGAGGAGGACAACGTCGATGTTATCAGAGAAACGATGTGAGGTAGACTTGGGACTTGATCCTTCTGGTCGGCGGGCTGCGAATGTAATTGTCAGCTACGGTTGAGGGGAAAGTTAACTTCTTGGGTTCACGATCTGAGTAATTGCCCGTCCTAGCTTTGTGTATAATTGTTGCGACAACAGGTAGTTCGTCATGACGAGTGCGAATTCGGAACTGGAGCCCCCAAGAACTGGAGCACTGCTCGATGGGGTTACGAAAGACCGGAGGACCTGCAAGTGCTCCTCGGCGGCAGTTGAGCTGTAAAGTACATTAGGTCACTGCGAGTGCAAGCATATGGTGCCAGTTGCGCACCGTGGGTGTTTCGAGACAGCAGACAGCAACAGCAGGCTGGTTCTCTTGATCAGAAATACCCAGCTATCGCGGTCGGGACCAAGGGCGGGTGCGTAGAGGACATCTAGAATAGGGTTACCTCCGTGCACGCGAAACGGGATACATTCCACCCACTTTCTCCTGATTGCAGGACGTGGCGGGACCAGATTGCCAGGGACTCCTCGTCCTGACCGATGAGCACCACCGAGCGCAATCCATCGATCCCTGTCGGGTCCTGATCCAACGTGTGTCGCAGTTGGGCCCGAACCACGCGGGCCTCTCGTGAACCTCTCCACCAAGCCTGGATGCGAACTGCACTTTGCTGCCGCTTGAGTTGGCTTAGGCGCTCCTCCCGCCGCAATCTGGCTTCATCCAAGATGGAGGTGTGGGAGGAAGAGGAAGAGCGACCGCCGAGGTTGATGTTCCGTCTTTTCCTATCGTCTGTTCCGAACAGTGGAAGCATGGTTATGAGGCTGAGATGGTGATTACGCGTGCTGCTGTGGGTTGGGAGTGCCGGCCCAACGCGTCCGACTGGTGGCACTTGATTTCGATCAAGGTTACTAATCGGCCGACCCGCTTCCTCAGCCTCTTCCATCTGGGGCAGCCAGGGCTCAGCGTTCGGCCTCCGTCGGGTTTGGGTGGTGTGTAGGCAAGGACAGGGATACCATACAAGTTTATTTAGTGTGGGGGAAATTCGAAGGAAACGGCAACACTCGCGAAACATCACCGCCTTTCAACACCGTGGTTATCGTCCATGAATCCAATTGCCTTTCGCCCCCCGTGGAACGCTGGGGGTAGCGGATTTTCTCCGACGGGTTGAGAATATTTTCGCGGGCGTGATATCTTGTCCATATCCTGCGACTGAGCTCCGATTAGCACCATCGGGTCCACCCCCAGCGACGAGATACCCGGGGGTTTTCAACCACTTCTGCCATGTCTTGAAACTGAGCCCGAAGTTGAAGTCCACGAGCTGCACGGCCCGTTGGGGTCATCATATCGATCGGAGGCACAAGCCTGTTCAGCGTTTTACCTCAAACCACGACCATACTAATCCCCCATATACCATGGATAAGCTCGAGGAGATCCCAGACATCACCCGCGTACGTACCCACCCCGCTCAGCGGGTTAATCGTTGGTCTCACGACCTCCATTAGCTGAGTGATTTCACGATTAGAGTTCTTGGGCAGGTGAATTGACAGCCCCAACTTTATCATCGTCAACTGGTCACTCACTTCTCTCCCTAGAACAGGGGTAAATTCACTCTGCAGGGTACGTAGACCCACTGCGAGGCGGGGGATGTCACCCGAGCGTTCACCGATACCGTAGGGACGAACACCTACCTCATCGGGAGGCACAACCCGTATATCCTGGTGGACACCGGGGAGGGCAGGGACCACTACACCCACGTCCTCGAATCGGCTCTCCGAGAGACGATCGTGATAGCCAACCCAGAACTTCCAGACATCTCAGAAATTATCGTCACCCATCGGCATTTCGATCATTACAGGGGGGTTGGAGCGGTCCTCGCCCTCATCCGAAAGCGGTGGTCCGAACGGAATCCCTCCCCCACGGAACCTTTCAAACCGCCCAGGCTTTGGAAGTTCCCACTCAAGACCCAGGATCTGGCCTTGAACAATTACATCAGGACCGTTCCGGTCGAGGATTACACCAAATCTCCGTCAGGTGCCACCTGGCATGATATTGCAGACAACTTCAAGTTGCCAGTGACCGCCAACGAGAGTGACACCGCAGACGCCGACCTCACTTCTATTCACTTCCTCTCCACCCCTGGTCACACCGCCGACTCAATAGCTATCTACTTCCCACTCGACAAAGCCCTCTTCACGGCAGACACCGTCCTCGGCTATGGATCCACGGTTTTCGAGGATCTTGGAACGTACATGGCTAGCCTCCAGAAAATGTACGATTACAACCAGGCTCTCGCAGAAGGGAAGCCTAAGTACATACAACTTTACCCTGGCCACGGACCCGTCGTTAAAGATGGTCCGGACAACATCAAAACCTACATCACCCACAGGAACAAGCGGGAGAAACAGATCCTCGAAGTCTTGAGCACACCGCCTCCAGGAGACGAGCCTTGGACGACCTGGACGATCGTTGGCCAGGTTTACAAGGACTACCCGCAGAGCCTTTGGGATGGGGCTGCACACAGTTTGGACTCCCACCTGCGTAAGCTGGAGAAAGAGGGACGAGTGGAAGTCTTGGGAGGAGTTGGGAAGGATGTCATGTGGGAGTTACTCTGACCTCCGTTGGTCGTTTTCGTCTCGCCTACCTTAGATCGCCTGCATCATGAATTTCTCCTGATCTGTTGTGATTTAGATAGTACCATTATAACAGCCCGTGGTGTAATATGCTCTGTAGGAGGGACAACAAACATGATGCAAGAAGATCGTACATAGGGTATATGACAGCAGAGTTTATAGTGCGTCGAAATTGATGTGATGAGAAACCTTCCTCCTTTCTCGCTCGTCCTCTCTCTGCAAACTGGTTTAGTACCGTCGAGCGTATTAGATAGGAGCGGGAGCCCACCTTCTCGTTCAGGTGTAGGACGAGCACAATTATCGCCAAGAGCACGGTCGCAATCACGAGCGTGAGCGTCACGAGAGGGATCCACTCCCCTGGTCTCAGGTACAGTTCCTTCCTCCAGTCCGTCCTTTGCGAGTCATCCGATGGAGGAATGATAACCACTTTAGAATTTGGAATAACTCCTTCCATGTTGATGAAGTGCTCCTCGTGGTGTTTCGTCGAACCTACAAAGAAGTTTTCGATGTAATTGTTCGTGCGTCCCAGACCGATGAATGAGTACGGGGTCAAAAGAGCTTGGTAGGCTGTTTGAGGGAGTTGTGCCACTGAGGGAAGAGTAAGTCCACGAAAAAACGCAGAAGCAGTCAATTTACCCGCTGCTGCAGCCCTCTGGCCGGTAGTGTCGAGCACCGTGTACTTGTACGTTGCCCCGGAGTAGCTCACACCAGACGGCTGAGGGAGGTGTTAGAGAAGACGCCGGGGTTCGAGGGAGGGAATGTACGTGGAAGCGGCTGCCATTCTCAGTAGAACACCACCCACTCGGACAGCCACCATTAAGGACTGGAATAAAGACGTCAGAGAAAAGGCAAGGACACTCCACTGAGGATTCACCGATGGCTTTGAGGAAGAACGCGTCGTAGTAAAAGTTATTCTGGACGAACCAGATGTTCCCCTGACCCTGTTCTCCGGTACGTTGAACCATGACATCCAAAGTTCCCTATAGGTGGCACTCAGATATCATTGGATAATAGAATGAGTCGAGACTAACATCTTCATCGGTGTCAACCAACACGACTCCTCTGGCATCTGTAAGCTCTTCCAAAACGTTGTTATCTCGCCCTATAACAGACCACCCTCGGCGGCCCCGACCGTCTGGCCCACAACCGGCCACGCCTTTTCTGCACGCAACACTCCCAAGGATTTTTGGCGTCTTCACCAGCCTGGACCGGTTGTCTGGAGAAGGCGTAGCGATGATAGGGACGATATCGACGAACCCATCCAGATTGAGGTCTCCGATCTTGAGGGGTACCGGGAGGGGTGGGTCGTAGGTTGTGTCCAAAACCAATAACTGGGGAGTTGTTCCGTCCGCGGTGGGAATTAGATCTTTGATAGAAACCCGAACGAAAGCCTGTGAAGGCGTCAGGATTGTGCGGCACTGCACAGACTATTCACGCACATCGTTTCCTGGTCCAGCGTTCAGGTCAAAGGCAAATTTTGGATCAGCAATGCAGAGCTCTTCGGGGGCTCTGCACACGCGTTGGCCATTCCTAAAGCGAGGGGTTGTCGTTGATGCGCATTGTGGGAGTTGCTTGTTGTAAGCGACGTTCACATAGCAGTCGTTTCCGAGGCCAGTCGATTTCGAAACCGACGAACAAGTCGTGAAGACTATATCAATAGTACCGTCTCTATCTGCAAGGCTCGAGCTTCAAAACCAAGGGTACCATGGTGTGGTGGATACGTACCAACATCTGCGAAAGAGAGGGACTGTGTGCCAGCGGGTAGTTTTCCCGATTTTCGTAGCTCGAACCCAGAGTCTTTCTTGTTAATCCATATCTGGAACACTTTGTTACCGGTACTCTCATCGTCGCAAATGAGGACAAGGTCTGTGGAAAGCCTGAGCGGAAGGTCGCTCGATATTATCTGGTTACCTACCTGCTAAGCAATCGCCGTCTAAATCCACTACGGCGTGGCTGTGGGGGTTGGAGGGCTTGCATTGAAGACCCTCTAATCTTGGTTTCGTCCTGAGGAAAGTAGGTCAGTTCTCAATCTGCATCAGTGGAAACCGTCACGGATTCACAATTGATAGATAGGGCTGTTTGGTTGTGATGCGTTCCACACGTTCTGCCAAACGCTGAAGGATTCCTGGCCGCCGGAAGGAGATGGGGAAACCCCCAGGAGGTCAATTCGTAGATCGCCGGTCGAATCGAATGGTATTGGCTGAGACTGCGATGAAGGCGGCAGTAACAGGGGTGTGGTTTCTACCGGCATCGTCAGGGGGCGCAGACTCGACGTGAAATTAACAAGAGTCTCACCGAGACCGCCGCCCACGGCAGCACGATACAAAGACAGTTCCAGCAGGTCTTTCGATGATGGTGACTGGCTCATAACCAACAGATCCAGCCGCCCGCTCTGCGTAAAGTCTCCGGGCAAGACATTAACGATACGCTGATTGTGCCTGAGCGTCGTAGAGGTCCTATATTTGAATTGCTCTTTGTTCAATTTGAGAAGGTCACAAACGAGGGATGTGAGAAGGTGACGTGATTGTGCTCACCATGATCCCAGAGGTGAACGGTGAGCGTTCGTTGATCGGATCCGACTGAAACCATATCGAGGCTGAAACCCCACGTTAAATATCGTGAGCAGTACAATAGATACACAAGGCATACGCACAATTGGTCTCCATTGAAGTCCCCCAACGCCACGACTCTACCGTCAGTTTCGAGCCCCAGGGATCCGGCACTGAGCAAGGCGTTCCCCTTGAATCGTTTCGGCGGGAACGGCCACATAGCAAGCGTCAATGGGAGCCATAACCAAGTAGAGACCAGAGCGAGAGAAGATATTCGAACTCGCATGGCCGACCGGGTGCTCTCCGGATGTCTGAACTCGGATGCGTTGAGTGAGGAGTAACAAGCGCAGTTTCCCACGACTGCTCTTCCTAACCACGGAACATCGTCCCTCCCATCGTGGACATACGGTACACGACGGGGCGAAAACCGGGACCCGAATGGAGAAGACCTTTGCACTCAGGTGCATACATCATGCATTAACGAGATACCAAACTACATTTTTATGAGAGGTAGAAAGGAGTGGCGGAAAAATAAACAGTAGTTTCCCACTGATGCCGGAACATGTAATCCCTGAGGGAAATGTGTTTGGCATGGCGTTGAGGGTAATGAGAAGGAAACGGTAGGTGGGTGGAGTCTTGAGCTTGAGCAGTGAGAGGAAAACCCTTTTTTTTTTTTTGAATCACGTGTTTATATCCCGGTATGCACTACAAAAGCTGGGGACCGGCAACCCTCTTCAGTCACGCGTGATGATTTGAAATTGGTTCCCCAGTGAGAACCTCTTCACCTCTCTCTTAAGCGTGTCCAAAAAACAACATTGAACGAGGGGCACGGAAATAACGCATGGGCCCTTGGCGCGTCCATCACTAACAGGAAAATTTCTCAAAAGTAATACATCCTTTGGAACAAACATTTCAAAGACAATGAACGATGTACCTTCCCTCAACGAGCAGGAGGCTAAACATGTCCGGTTTCACCGCACTCCAGGCCACCGAACACCACACTCGAAATGCCGACTATGACCGCTGGCAAATCTTACATTGGACATGGTACGTGCATTTCCCTGAGGATAGGGGTTTCTTATGTCTGGGATACCAAAGAGAGAGCTGTGCATTTGCCCCTGTCCAGGTGGTGTTTCTCCATGCGACTTGACCATTGGGTTGGATGATTCTGTTGAACTCGGGAAGTTCGACCCGCCTTTATGGCATGTGCCTTACAGCCGCATTGTATAGTGGTGCTGTTAGAGGGCAGCCAGTAGATAATCACGTGATCATATGTCACACATGAGTAATGTGTGAACGTCACTCCTATGTCTGTATATATACCACATTAGGTGTGTGAATATGATCTAACACTTCTTGCTCTTAACTCTCACCATCCACTAGCAACCCTCTCACCCTTACCAGGTAAGTCATTGCGTCCTGTCTGGCGCTGACCTCACGTCTGCTCAACAGGTTATGAGCCCGGGTAACCAGCTCCTTGCACCCTTGGTGTAGCACACTGCTTGCACCTTGGTCACCATGCACCTACCTAGTGGCGACTACTGTGTTGGCAACCTCTATGCTGAATGACCAGTTGTACTGCATTCATGCTCAACACTTGCGCCCCTCTATGGCTGCACTGCAGGATACCCTGAGTCTGCACTTTATTGCGCCTTTGTGGCTGCATCGTGCTAGACAACACTCTGCTTTACCTGAGCGCTGTTGTATTGTGCGTCCATGACGCTGCAGACGACTAGCTGCTATCGCACTGCCATTGTGTGCGCAGGGTGAGAACCCATGACCCTCTGGGCTATTGTTCTCTGGCAATGAATGTCATGTTCGTAGGGCCCGAT
>Ga0307516_10000897_pt1 | contig 40914 bp, 33 predicted proteins | sample 19_EM_MG_FD_203310 | JGI IMG/M metagenome (GOLD analysis project Ga0307516, IMG submission 203310) | Populus trichocarpa ectomycorrhiza microbial communities from riparian zone in the Pacific Northwest, United States - 19_EM | ecosystem: Host-associated > Plants > Roots > Unclassified | place... | reverse complement strand
CGGCGAAGAGGTCAAGAACTACGAGAACTTCAAGGGCGATGCGCCGCGCCGGCCCGAGCTCGTCTCTGCCGACGGCTCGTTCAAGCATGGGCGCGACGGCGACAAGGGCGGCATCATCATGCCGGCCACGCCGGCGGCGGGGCAGGTCTATCGCGAGGAGTTCTCGCTGGCCAATGCCGAAGACCTCGCCGAGGTGCTGGCGATCAACTACGCCTACGGTGCCGGCGGCGAGCTCGACGAGTTCGTGCCCGCCGCTCTGGCGCAGCGGATGTGCGCCGCCAGCGACTGTGTGGTGACGAAGAACTACTCGTTGCTGGAGCCGGGCGTGGTGACGCGCAAGTACTACGCCCGCGGCCTCGGCTTCTTCCTGGAAACCATCGTGGGCCAAGGCATCGATGTGCAATTGACCAACTGCAGCTTCGACCCGCGCTGCGACAAGCTGCCGCAGCGCTGAGCGACATCGGTCCGCTACTCGTGGCGCAGCGCCTCGATCGGGTCCAGCTGCGCCGCGCGCCGTGCCGGGAAGAAGCCGAACACGACGCCGATTGCCGATGCCGATGCCGCCGACCCGCAGGCTGGCATCTGGCTTGACCCCGCCGCGCCCTTACTGGTCGACGAACGCGCGCTCGATGACGAAGTCGCCTGGGGTGCTGGTATTGCCTTCTTTCAGGCCGCGCACTTCCATCATCGTCTTCAGGTCGCGCAGCATCGCCGGGCTGCCGCAGATCATCACCCGGTCTTCGGCGGCGTTCAGCGCCGGCAGGCCCAGGTCGTTCGTCAGCTGGCCGTTCTCGATCACGGTGGTCACGCGGCCCTGGTGCTTGTAGGCCTCACGGGTGACGGTGGGGTAGTACATCAGCTGGCGCGTGGCCATCTCGCCCAGGAACTCGTGCGCCGGCAGGTCGCGCGTGAGGTAGTCGTGGTAGGCCAGCTCGTTCACTTCGCGCACGCCGTGCACGAGGACGACCTGCTCGAACTTCTCATAGGTCTCCGGGTCGCGCACGATGCTCAGGAACGGCGCCATGCCGGTGCCGGTGGACAGCAGGTACAGGCGCTTGCCGGGGGTCAGGTAGTCGATCAGCAGCGTGCCGGTGGGTTTGCGGCCGACGACGATCGAGTCACCCGGCTGGATGTGCTGCAGGCGCGAGGTCAGCGGGCCGTCCTGCACCTTGATGCTCAGAAATTCGAGGTGCTCTTCGTAATTCGCGCTGACGATCGAATAGGCCCTCAGCAGCGGCTTGCCGTCGATGCGCAGGCCGATCATCGTGAAGTGGCCATTCGAAAAGCGCAGCGAGCTGTCTCGGGTGGTGGTGAAACTGAACAGCTTGTCGGTCCAGTGGTGCACGCTCAACACGCGCTCTTCATTGAAGGCACTCATGCTCGGAGGGATTCAGAGAGTCAAAAAAGATAAAGGCCGCGGTTTGGGGGATGTCCCCCGGCAGCAAACCCAGTATTGTCGCCGAGCCGTCCGCGGGCGCTGACCGCGGGACAACCGGCCCCCTTTGACTGACCTTCCAGTGACAAGGAGACATGATGAAGAAACTACACCGCGCAGCCTTGGTGTCCAGCACCTTGGCGACATGTTTTGTTGCATCCGCTCAAGCCGGCCCGATGGTCTGGGCCTCGATGGGCGAAGATTCCTACCGCCTGTTGCGCCGTGCCGGCGCCGAGGTGGAACAGGTGGAGCCGTTCTCGGTGGCGATCCGGGCGCCGCAGGCCGATGGCCGCGTCGGCACGCGCAATGAAACCGTCTACCTGATGCAGGTCGACGAAGACGCGCTGCCGCAGCTGTCGCGCGATGTGCATGAGCAGCTGAAGAACTGCGCCGGCTTCATGGTCCATACCAGCCGCGCCGATGGGCGCAAGGCCGTGGCCGGGTTCCGCGACGCGGCCCAGCGTGGCGTGGCGCCGTTGATCAACTACGTGATCGACAACGACGCCGAAGTGACCCCGCTGCTGGCGCAGGTTCAAGAGAGCAACATCCGCTCGACCATCGTGCACCTGTCGACCGACTACAAGAACCGCTACTACACGACGTCCGGCGGCACCTCGGCGAGCGATCAGCTGGCCGCGAGCTGGAAGGCCCTCGCCGGCAGCCGCACCGACGTGACGGTCAAGCAGTTCACGCACCCGAGCTGGCCGCAGAAGTCGGTGATCCTGGAGATCAAGGGCACCACCAACCCGGGCAAGATCGTCGTGGTCGGCGGCCACCTCGACTCGATCCTCTTGAGCGGGACCAACGAGAACAGCATCGCCCCGGGTGCCGACGACGATGCGTCGGGCGTCGCTTCGCTGCAAGAGGCGATGCGCGTGCTGCTGTCGAGCGGCTACAAGCCCAAGCGCACGCTTCAGTTCATGGCCTACGCGGCTGAAGAAGTGGGCCTGAGGGGCTCGCAGGGCATCGCCACCGACTACAAGAACAAGAGCAAGAAGGTCGTCGGCGTACTGCAGCTGGACATGACGAACTACCAGGGCGCGTCGAGTGACATCACGATGATCACCGACTACACCAACGCCGCCCAGAACAAGTTCGTCAAGGACCTGGCCGCCCACTACCTGCCGACGCTGAATGTCAATGAAGACCGCTGCGGCTACGCATGCTCGGACCACGCCTCGTGGACGAACAAGGGCTATGTGGCATCGTTCCCGTTCGAGGCGCCGCTGGCCAACGACAACAAGAACATCCACACCAGCAACGACACGATCGCGAAGTCGGGCAACAACGCCAACCACGCGTTGAAGTTTGCCAAGCTGGCGTTGGCCTACCTGGTGGAGCTGGGCAGCGACGGCAAGTAAGGGGCTGGACACTACAGCCCCAGACCCCCTGCGCGCGCGGTGCGAGGGTCTGAACCTTGGGCACCGGCAACCCCGGTGCCCTTTTTCTTGGCAGCTCCGCGCAGCGTTCTGTGGCCACCCGCCCACGGTGTGCAACAGGGCGTCAATAACGATGTAGTTCGAGCGACTTGGGGATATCCGCCAGCGGCAAACCCAGTAATGTCGCCGCAGCCTTCCGCGGGACCGATCGCAAGGCACACCCGGCCCCTTTGACTGACCTATCCAGTGACAAGGAGACACGAATGAAACTACGCCGCGCAGCCCTGGTGTCCAGCACCTTGGCGACCTGTCTTGTTGCATCCGCCCAAGCCGGCCCGATGGTCTGGGCTTCGATGGGCGAAGACGCCTACCGCCTGTTGCGCCGTTCCGGCGCCGAGTTGGAACAGGTGGAGCCGTTCTCTGTGGCGATCCGTGCGCCGTTGGCCGATGGCCGCATTGGCACGCGCAACGAATCGGTCTATTTGATGCAGGTCGACGAAGAGGCGCTGCCGCATTTGTCGAGCGAGATCCACGAGAAGCTCAATCGCTGCGGGGGCTTCATGCTCCATGCCAGCAAGGCCGAAGGCCGCGAGGCCGTGGCGCGCTTCCACGATGCGGCCACGCGGGCCGCAAAGCCGTTGGTGAGCTACCTGATCGACAACGACGCCGAGGTCAACCCGCTGCTGCCGCAGGTGCAGGAGAGCAACATCCGCTCGACCATCGTGCACCTGTCGACCGACTACAAGAACCGCTACTACACGACCACCGGCGGCGTCTCGGCGAGCGACCAGCTGATGCAGACCTGGAAGAACCTGGCCGGCAGCCGCACCGACGTGAAAGTCTCGCAGTTCACGCACCCGTGGGCGCAGAAGTCGGTGATCCTCGAGATCAAGGGCACCACCAACCCGGGCAAGATCGTGGTCATCGGCGGCCACCTCGACTCGACGATCGGCTTCACCAACGAGAACAGCATTGCGCCGGGGGCCGACGATGACGCGTCGGGCATCGCTTCGCTGCAAGAGGCGATGCGGGTGCTGCTGTCGAGCGGCTACAAGCCCAAGCGCACGATCCAGTTCATGGCCTATTCCGCCGAAGAGGTGGGCCTGAAGGGTTCGGCCGCGATCGCCACCGACTACAAGAACAAGGGCAAGAAGGTGGTCGGCGTGATGCAGCTGGACATGACCAACTACAAGGGCACGTCGAACAGCGACATCACGGTGATGACCGACTACTCGAACGCGGCACAGAACAAGTTCATCAAGGACCTGGTCGCGCACTACCAGCCGACGCTGAAGGTGACCGAAGACCGCTGCGGCTACGCTTGTTCGGACCATGCCTCGTGGACGAACAAGGGCTACGCCGCGTCGATCCCGGCCGAGGCGCTGTACGACGATTCGAACCCGTACATCCACACCGGCAGCGACACCATCAGCAAGTCGAACAACAACGCCAACCACGCGCTGAAGTTCGCCCAGCTGGCGCTGACGTTCGCGGTGGAATTGGGCAGCGACGGCAAGTAGGCCGCTTGACTGCCCGGTCCCGGCCCCGGCACGCGCTGGGGCCGGGGCCGGGTCTCGGCTGGTTGATTCGGGGCGCCGGTCCATTCCGTTCGACCTGAGCCTCTCGACGGGCTGGGCGGAGTCGTGCGCTGGGCTTCGACCGCGTATGCCGCGCCAGCTCGCGCAGCTTGCGAGCGGTCGTGACGCCATTGGCCTGCGCTGACGGGCTTTTTGCTGCGCACGCCGGTCGACTGAGTCGAACTCAGGAGTGCAAGCACGGACGGAGACCGTGCGCATAGTGCGTCACTCGTGGCAACGGACCGCACAATCGTCCGATGAAGACCTTCCTACTCTTCGTCGTGACGGCTCTCGCCTAGATTGCTGGGTGCTATCTGCCGTACCTCTGGCTCAAGCAAGGACGCTCGATCATCCTGCTCGTGCCCGCGGCCATGAGCCTGGCACTCTTCGCCTGGCTGCTCACCCTGCATGACACCGCCGCGGGGCGCGTGTATGCCGCCTACGGCGGCGTCTACATTGGCGTGGCGCTGGTGTGGCTCTGGGCAGTCGATCAGATATGCCCGACGGCCTGGGACTTGGCCGGCGTTGCCGTCGCGCTGACCGGCATGGGCATCATCATGTTTCAGCCCGCCCGTTGAGGCTGCGTCAGCCGCAGCAGCTTGGCTTGGGGGCTGTTCGAGAGTCTGCCGAACTCAGGTCCTTCAGGATCGTGCACTGAGCGGCCGGGCCGCCGGCGCACATGTCGGTGCATGACCTCACGAACTTGGAGAGGCTGTGCTCCAGCACGCGCAGTTCGGCTTGCTTTGTACGCACAGCGTCCAGGTGAGCCTGAGCGATGTCTCGTGTGGCGATGCAATCGCGATCGGAGCTGTTCGCGAGCGAGACCAGCTCGCGAATCTGTTCGATGGGGAAGCCGAAGTCTCGGCAGTGCCGGATGAACGTGAGCAGCTCTTCCGCGGCCGAGTCGTAGTACCTGTGCCCGCTCGGCCGGCGTTTGGGCGGTGGGATGAGGCCGATCTCTTCGTAGTAGCGGATCGTGGGAACGTTGCAACCGGTGCGCTCGGCGAGCACGCCGATGGGCAACCCGTCTTGCGCAGGAGGAGAGTTCATCGAAGGGGCTTGCATCTCAAGTTACTTGAGGTCTTAGAGTCCAGTGTATCGAGGCACCGCCTCGCTATCAACGAGAGACTGACCATGAAGACATTACTGGGCGTTCTTGGCCTTGCGGCGGCCTGCGCGCCGATCGTGCTGCCGATGATCGCTGGGCTGACAGCGTCTGGCGTGGGTCTGGCGACCTGGGGCTGGCCTGCGGCCGCAGCGCTGCTTGGCGCCACAAGCGCGGTCGGCATGGCGATCGTGCTTCGCAACCGCAAGCGGGCGCAAGAGAGGGCGAAGATCGCCACCGCCGGTTCCTGCGGTTGCCCGACGCGCAATGCGAGCGGGGGAGCAGCATGAGCACGTCTTCCACCGCCGCCCCTTTGCCAATGGCTTGCACGCTCAGCACTGACGACCTCAAGGCGCGCTTTGCCCAGATCGGTGCCCTGGCCGGTCGGGCGCTCCTCAGCCACCAACAAAGCGCACGGACGTTGCACCTTCGGTACGCCAAGGATGCCTCAAACGACCTCGAACGCTTGGTCGCGAAGGAACGGGAATGCTGTGAGTTCCTGCATTTCGACCTTCGTATGCTGGAAGATGGCGTGTACCTCGACATCACAGCGCGAGTCGAGGCAGGAGAGTTCGCACCGCTGTTGTACTCACACTTCACAGGGTCCGGGGAGCAACCGAACCAAGCCGCAGCTTGTGCATCGACGTGCGGATGCGCGGGAGGTGCGCGATGAGCCGGCGCATGTTTCTGATCACAGGGGTGAGCACGGCCGCCGGGCTTGCCTTCGTCCTCCCCACGCTTTCAAGCGCTAGCGCGGCTGCAGGTGCAGTACCTGGCCAGCCCGCGCCTGCATTCGAGGTCATGGATGCGACCGGCCAAGCGCGCACGCGTGCACAGTTCAAGGGTAAGACCGTCGTCCTCGAATGGAGCAGTTCGTCGTGCCCCTTTGCCGCTGCTCAGTACAAGGCGGGTCGCATGCCGGAGCTTCAGCGTTGGGCGAACGACCAGGGAATCGTCTGGCTGACCATCCTGTCGAGCCATCCGTCTCGCTCTGACTACCTGGAGCCTGCTAAGGCGGACGCCTTCAATCGCAAGCGCGGTGGCGCTCCGACTGCGTTGTTGATCGATGCGAGCGGCACCATGGGACGAGCCTACGGCGCAGCGACTGCGAACCACATGTTCGTCGTTGCGCCAGATGGGGCACTGGCCTACGCGGGTGGCATCGACGACAGCCAGTCGATGGACACGGGCAAGATTGCCAGCTCCCACAATCACGTCCGCGCCGCGCTTGAGGATCTCTTGGCGAGGCGTCGTGTGGCTACACCTTCCACAGAGCCGTATGGATGCGCGTTGGCCTACGCCGGCTGAGTGCTGGCCGGCCAGGCGAAGAAGTTGCGTGGACATCTTGCCGGACGCATACGCGAGAACGTGATGACGGCTGTGTGGGCACGAGACAGTTCGCCTGACCGCGCTCGGCCGATTCCGTCCATTGTTGTCAATTGTCGTGATTACGACAATTGTCGTAAAAGCAGCAATTTGCTTTCGGAAATCTAGATCCCGCGGTGTGCAGAGGCGCCACCCTGACGCGGTGGACAGCCGATTCGCCAGACAGCGTCTGGCGAATCGCTCGTGCGGGCCGCAGGCAGCCTGGTTGCCCCGTTGGCTGGGCTACTTCGTCAAGATCAGCTTGCCCGTCGCCGTGCGACGAAGGCGATAGCGGTGGTCGCCATGGAGGATGACCACCTCGTCGCTTGTGCCCAGCAACTGTTCACTGCTCCATCTGGCCATTGGTGCTGAGCCGGCAGCGTCGCACGGCGCAGCGCGGTCAACGCAAGAGGACAAGGACTGAGGCGGTGCCCCTGGCGTCAAGCCGTTGCGGTCGCTCGCCGGCGGTGCTGGCGGTGGATCAGCACCGGGTGGGTTCGCCCTCACGAACGCAGGACCACGTCGCGCAGGATCGAGAGGCGGCGCCGTGGGGACTTCCACCGCCGGCGTGCTTGCAAGTCGTGCCCCTGGCCGCTTCACGGGTGGACCAGATCCAGATCAGCAACCAGCCGAGTGCTCCGCGCCTTGTCGCGCGCCCAACCTGCGTCGAGCAACCCCCAGTCGTACCAGTTGGGCGCATGCAGAGTCACGAAGCGCACCTCGTTGGCTTTCAGCTGCAACTGCTGGGTGTGCCGAACCCCATGCCACTCGAACTCGAGTTGATGTTCCCCGGGTGGCATCCGAATACGCACCATCGAGCGCGGCACCGTCTCTGCCGTCACTCGCCGGTCGACCTGGATCGGGATCAGGTGTTTGGTGTCGCCGCGGCTGGAGCGAACCACGTACACCGTTGCGGCGTTCGGCGCCGCGTCGAACCTCTTCGCCTGCGCGTCGACTTGCGGCGTCGGAACGTCGACGGTCGTGCAGGTGCGCCAGCGAGCCCTGTCGGGCAGGCTGGGGTTGGGTCTGTAGCAGTAGATCCCCGCGCCCTGGTTGGCATCAGGTCCGCTCTGTGCGCAGCCTGTAAGGCTCAGCAGGCCGAGGCCGGCGGCCAGAGGCCACCAGAAGTGCTGTGATTTCATCGGCGCCTCCTCGCGTCAAGCCACCGGGATGGCGCGGTACACGTCGGTGACCGTGATCCAGCCAGCTTGCGGCTGGCCGGTGCGACCAGCGTTACTGATGGCTTGCGCCAGCTCATCGACATCGCCGTCCTCGCACAGCAGTTCCAACTTGTATTCGTTGACCACCTCGTCACCGAGGTCCAGGGAGTAGTGCCGCTCGTCGTCGTCAAGCGGCATCAACGAGCCTTTGACCAGGTAGACGGCGAGGTTGTGCCCGTGCGCCTGCTTCGCCGTGCCCCAGGCCGGCGAGGCCTTCAGCGCGGCGATCACGTCGGCCACCCGGCTGCGGTGGACATAGGCTTTGATTTCCTTCATGTCATGCTCCTTCGAGGGCGGCTTGGGTCCGCGCGCGCCGCGCTTCGGCGCGCTGCTCGGACCATTCGTAGAACAAGGGCAGCAGCAGCAACGTCAACGCCGTCGACGTGAACAGGCCGCCGACGACCACCGTGGCCAGCGGGCGCTGGGTTTCGGCGCCGACACCACTGGACAGCAGCATCGGCACGAGGCCCAGGATTGCTACCGAGGCGGTCATCAACACCGGCCGCAGCCGCAGTGCCGCCCCTTCACGCACCGCGGTGCGGATGTCGCGCCCGTGCCGGCGCAAGTCGTTCAGGAACGACACCATCACGATGCCGTTGAGCATCGCGACACCGAACACCGCGATGAAGCCGATCGCAGACGGCACCGACAGGTACTGCCCGGTGATGAACAGCCCGACCACGCCACCGATGATCGCGAACGGCACGTTGGCGATGATCAGTGTGGCGTGGCGCACCGAGTTGAACGCGGTGTACAGCAGGATGAAGATCAAGCCGATCGTCAGCGGCACGATCAGCGCCAGGCGGGCCATCGCGCGTTGCTGGTTTTCGAACGCGCCACCCCACTCGATCCAGTAGCCGGTGGGCAGCTTCACCTGCTGGCGCACCAAGGCATCTGCCTCCTTGACGAAGCTGTCGACATCGCGGCCCTTGACGTCCATCTGCAGCACCGAGTAACGCTGCAGGGCCTCGCGGCGAACGAACGAGTAGCCCTCGTCGAGCTCGATCTTGGCGACCTGCGAGAACGGGATCAACGCGCCTTCGCCAGTGCGCAGCGGGATCGACGCGATCGCCGCCGGATTGACGCGGAACTCGTCGGCCAAGCGCACGGCGATATCGAAGCGCCGGGTACCGTCGATCAGTGTGGACACGGTGCTGCCACCAATGCCGGACTGCACCACTTCGAGGATCTCGTCTGCATTGATGCCATGGCGCGCCGCGGCGGCCCGGTCGACCTTGATCACCAGCTGTGGCTTGCCCTTGTTGGCTTCAGCCGAGAGGTCGGTCACACCAGGTACCTTGTCAAGCACCGCCTTGGCCTGGGCACTCAGACGGTCCAGCGTCTCCAGGTCTTCACCGTAGAGCTTGAGTGCGAGCGTGGCCCGAACGCCCGAGATCAGCTCCTCGACCCGCATCTGGATCGGCTGCGTAGCACCGAACACGGCCGTGGGGACCTCCCGCTCCAGCACCTCCTGCATGTCGGCACTGAGCTTGGTATACGAGATCTTCTCGGGCCACTCGTTCTGCGGCTTCAGGTCGAGCAGCACCTCCATGTAGTTGACGTCGGCGGTCTCGCCTTTCTCGGCCCGGCCGATCGTCGACAACACCGAGCGCACCTGCGGGAAGTCCTTGCGCAGCTTGGCGTCGACCACGTTCGACACGCGAATCGATTCGTCCAGCGAGGTCGATGGGATGCCGGTGATGCGGAACATGATCGAGCCTTCCTGAAGCTGCGGCATGAACTCCTTGCCGAGGAACGGGAACAGGCCGAGCGCCAGCACCAGCAGCGCGAGCGCGACGGCGATCACCGGCGCCTTGTGGTCCAGTGCCCAGTCCAGCCGCGGCAGGTAGGCCTTCTTGGCCCAGCGCACGAGGAAGGTGTCTTTCTCTTCCTTGGCCTTCAGGATCAACGAGGCCAGCACCGGCACCAGCGTCAGCGACAGCAGCAGCGAGCCGGCCATCGCGAAGGTGATCGTCAGCGCCATTGGCTTGAACAGCTTGCCCTCCAGGCCGGTCAGCGAGAACAGCGGCATGAACACCACGATGATGATCATGATCGCGAAGGCAATCGGGTTCGCCACCTCGCGCGCCGCCTCCAGGATCAGGTGGGTCTTCGGGATCGGCTTGCCGGACTCCTTGGCATGCGCCAGCAGCCGGAAGGCGTTCTCGACCATCACCACCGCGCCGTCGACCATCATCCCGGTGCCGATCGCCAGGCCGGCGAGCGACATCAGGTTCGCCGACAGCCCGAACTGGTTCATCAGCAAGAAGGCGATCAGCATCGCCAGCGGCAGCGTGACGATCACGACGATCGCTGAGCGGATTTCGCCAAGGAACAGGAACAGCACGATCGCCACCAGGATCGAGCCCTCGACCAGCGCGCTCTCGGCTGTGGACAGCGCCTTCTCGACGATCTCGGTGCGGTCGTAGATAGGTTTCAGCTCTACGCCCTTGGGCAGCGCCGCCTGTGCGATGGCCAGCTTGGCCTTCACCGCGTCGACCACCGTCTTGGCGTTCTCATTGACACGCGACAAGGCCATGCCGAGCACCGTCTCCTGCCCATCGCGGGTCACGGCGCCAAACCGCAGCGCCGGTGCCTCCTTGACCTCGGCCACGTCGCGCACGTAGACCGGCGCGCCGCGGCGCTCTGCCAGCACGATGCCGCCGATCTCGGCACTGTTCGCCACGAGGCCCAGGCCGCGTACCAGGTACTGCTCAGCGCCGAGGTTCAGGTATTGACCACCGACCTGCTTGTTGTTGGCGGTCAGCGCCTCCATCACCGTCTTGAAGCTGAGCTCGTACTGGATCAGCTTGCGCGGGTCGATCTGCACCTGGAACTGTTTTTCGTGCCCACCCCAGGAGATCACGTCGTCCACGCCCGGCGCGATGCGCAGGATCAGCCGCACGGTCCAGTCGTGCAGCGTGCGCAGGTCCATCGCCGACAGCTTCTTGTCGGTCGACTCGATCGTGTACCAGAACACCTGGCCAAGGCCGGAGCTGTTGGGCCCGAGCACCGGCTCGCCGTAGCCTTGCGGCAGGCGTTCCTTGGCTTCCTGGAGTTTTTCGCCAACCAGGCGGCGGGCGAAGTAGATGTCGACGTCGTCCTTGAAGTAGACGCCGACGTAGGACAGGCCGAACAGTGACACCGAACGCACTTCTTCGACACCGGCCAGGCCCGCCATGGCGCCCTCGATCGGTGTGGTCAGCAGCCGCTCGACGTCTTCAGCCGCCAGGCCGGGCGACTCGGTGTAGATGTTGACCTGGATCGGCGTGACGTCCGGGAAGGCGTCCACCGGCACGTTGCGGAAGGCCTGGACCCCTAAGCCGACCAGCACGGCGAAGGCGACCAGGACGAGGACCTTGTAACGCAGTGAAGCGTCAACGATGGCATTGAGCATGGTGTGGTTCCCCTGCGGTCAATGCTCGTCGCCGATTTGCGACTTCAGCAGCCGTGCTTTCAGCGCGTAAGCGCCGGCGGCCACCACCTGCTCACCGGCCTCCAGGCCGGACTTGACGACCGTGCGGCCACCGACTTTTTCGCCAGGCTCGATCGCACGCTGCTCGTACTCACCTTTGCCCTTTTCGAAGACGAAGACCGTCGGCAGCCCCTGCATCAACACGATCGCGTCGTCGGGCACCGTCAGCGCTTCGCTGGCCGCCTTTGACCCGGCACCGCTGGACGTGATGGTGGCGTTGGCGAACATCTCGGGCTTCAGCCGCCCGTCCTTGTTGGCGATCTCGATGCGTGCGGGGATCGTGCGCTTGTCCTTGTCCACCATCGGCGCCACATAGGTGACCTTGCCTTCGAACCGTTCACCCGGATAGGCCGCAACAGTCACCGTGGCTGGCGCACCCGGGCGCACCTTGGCCAGCAAAGCCTCGGTCAGGTCGGCTTCGATCCACAGCGTGGAGAGATCTGCGACGACGAACAAGGCCTCGCTCGGCGAGGCGAGTTGGCCCATGGCCGCGGTCTTCTCGATCACGGTGCCGGCGAAGGGCGCGGTCAGTGCGAAGGTCGATGCGACGCGGTCGGTGCCGCGCGCCGGCGCCACGCCCAGAAGGCGCAGGCGGTCTTCGGCAGCGCGCACGGCGCCATTGGCTTTCTCGTAATCAGACTTCGCTCGCAGGAAGTCCTTCTTGGCGATGATCTCCTCGACGTTCAAGCCCTCGGCACGCTTGAAGTCGGCTTCGGCCACGCGGTGATCGGCTTGGGCCTGCGACCAGGCGGCTGCGGCCTCGCCGATCGCCAGGCTGTCCAGCGTCGCCAGGGCCTGACCTGGGCGAACCCGGTCGCCCAGGTGCGCGCTGACGCTGACCACACGGCCTTCGACACGCGGCGCGATTCGAGCCAGCTTGTCCTGGTTGGCATGAATCGTCGCGGTGACGCTCACGCTGTCGGACAGCGGTTGAGCGGCGAGGGTTTCAAGCTTGATGCCGGCGCGCTGGGCCTCTTCTGGCTTCAGCTTCAGGCCGCCGTCGTCGGCATGCTCGCCACCGGCCTCGGCTGCGTGCTCTGCGCCGTGCTCGGCGTCTTTCTTTTCTCCGCAGGCGCTCATCGCCAGGGCGATGCAGGCCAGCGCGAAGAAGGTCTTCAGGTTCTGGGTAGACATGGATGCGTGTTCCTTACGGGTTGGCCGTCTGGGGCCAGCCGGCAGCGGCTTCCAGCGCGTAGCGCGTGGCCTGGTAATCGCTGAGGGCGTCGATGAGGTCGCGCCGCGCGTCGAGCGCCTGGCGGTTGACGACGATGAGTTCGAGCAGGCCGATCTGGCCGGCGCGCTGGGACTTGACCGACAGTTGCTGGTTGTCCACCAGCGCCGGCAGCACCTGGTCGCGCAGGCGCTGGGCCCGTGCCTGCAGGCTTTGCAGGCGGCTGTGCAGCGTGTAGACCTGCGCGCGCAGCTCGCGGGCGCCGGACTCGCGCTCGATCTGCGCTTGCGTCCAGTCGGCGCTGGCTTGCCCGATGCCGGTGGCGTTGCGCCTGAACAGCGGCAGCGGCACCGTCACGGACACGGTGGTCAGGCGTTCGCGCGCCTCGGCAGGCCCTTCACGGCCGACGTTCAGACCTACAGTCACATCGGGGTAGCGGCTGGCTTGCTCCAGGCGCAGGCGGGCCCGCGCGCTGTCTTGCCGCGCAGCCAGGGCCCGCAAGCGCGCTTGGGCATCAGTGGCGCTCAGCAGCGCCTCCAGCGTGTAGGCGGTGCCGAAGCGGTCAGCCAGATCGCCGGTGGCCACCGGCGTGCTGCCAGGCGGCAATTGCAGCTGATTGGCCCACTCGGCGCGAGCGTCCAGTAGCTGTTCGCGTGCTTGTTCCAGCTGGTTGCGTGCGCGTTCGGCTTCGACCGTCGCGACGTTGGCGTCCAGCTTGGTGTCCTCACCGGCCGTGCGGCGCTTTTGCACCGCGGTGGCTGTGCTGTCGAAGAGCTTCAAAGCCTGCTCTTCGACATCCACCCGCTGCTGCAGCGCGAGCACGCGGTAGAACGCCTGGGCGACCTGGGCGTGCAGCTGGGCACGGGCGTCGTCAATCTCGGCGCGCTGGGCGGCCAAGGCTGCCTCCGCCGCCTCGCGCCGGTGGCCTTGCTGGCCAGCGATCTCGAAGGCTTGTGAGAGGCCTGCGCCCCATTCACGGCGCCGCTCGGTCGGCAGGCCAGCTTGCGGTGTCTCGCGGCGCGTGGCCTCAGCGCTCAGTTCGGGATTGTTGTAAAGCAGCGCTCGAGCATCGTCGAGCGCACCTTCAGCAGCTGCCAGCTGCGCTTGTTTGGACTTGAGCCCTGGGTTGGCCGAGTCGGCAAGGCGCCAGGCTTCGGTCAACGTGAGGGGCGTGGGCGCTTGCGGCGCTACCGTGGGTGCAAAGCTCTGCGCCTGGCCGAGCCAGGGGCAGGCAGCCAGCGCGCCGGCCAGCACCAGCGTCTTGAATCGCATCGAATTCTCCTGATGGCGGAACTACCAAACGGAAGGAATTCGGCGAGGCGTCTGAACCGGGTCGTGAGGAAGGGGGTGACGGGCTCGCCGAATCAGGCGGCGAGCGGCCGATCCGGGCGCTCGGGCCCGGATGGAATGTGCGAACTGGTGGGTGCGATGTACTCGAACCGCGGGGGCGCGGCAGCCACCGGCAGGGCCGCAGCCACCGTCGGCGACAGCCACTGCACGCTGCCCAGGTGGCAGAAGTGGCAATCGCTGTCGAGACCGCCCGGAACGGTCAGCTTGCCGTCGGGAGACGGCTTGCCGGCGTCGGCTTGGCTCTGCTGATGCTTGTGCTCATGGTGGCCCATGTGCTTGGCCGCGACGCCGGTCTCGTGCGCGCAGTACGCAGCCGCCGCGGCCCAGGTCCACTGGACTGGCAGCAGCAACATCACGCAGATGAGCACGAGACGACGCATGGGGCGCGAGTGTATAGGCTGCCGATCAGGTGCCGTTCGGCTGGCCTCAAGTCGCCGGCCGAGCCGGCTCGGACTTGGCACGAAGCAGCCGCAGTCCGTTGGCCACGACGAGCAAGCTGGCGCCCATGTCGGCAAACACCGCCATCCACATCGTCGCCGAGCCGAAGATGGCCAGCGCGAAGAACACCGCCTTGATGCCGAGCGCCAGCGTGATGTTCTGCCACAGCACCGCGTGCGTCTTGCGCGAGAGCCGGACGGTCTCGGCAATGCGGCGCAGGTCATCGTTCATCACCACCACGTCGGCCGCTTCCATCGCAATATCGGTGCCGGCCGCACCCATCGCGACACCGATGTCGGCTTGCGCGAGCGCCGGCGCGTCGTTGATGCCGTCGCCCGTCATCGCGGTCGGACCGTATTCGGCCTGCATGGCCTGAATCGCGCCGAGTTTTTCTTCTGGCAACAGGTTGCCGCGCACGCTGTCGATGCCGGCTTCACGAGCGATGGCCTCGGCGGTCAGCTGGTTGTCACCCGTCAGCATCACCGGGGTGATCCCGAGCGAGCGCAGCTCGGCCACCGCCTCCTTGGAAGACGGCTTGATCTTGTCGGCCACGGCGAACAATGCGATCACACCGGTCTGCGAGGCCAGCAAGCTGACGGTCTGGCCAGCCTTCTCGTGCTCTTGCAGCGTTGCCTCCAGCGCCGCCGAGCACTGCCCGCGCTCGTGGATCAACCGGTGGTTACCAAGCACGTACACCGTGCCGTCGATCGTGCCTTGCACCCCACGGCCAGCCAGCGCCTCGAAGTCCTTGGGATCAAGGTCGTTGGACGTCAAGCCGGCGGCGATCGCCTTGGACACCGGGTGGTCGGAATGGCCGGCCAGCGCGGCGGTGATCCGCTCGGCCAGTGCCTTGTCCTGCGCTGGGTCGAGCATCGCCCAAGTCACCAGGCTGGGCTTGCCTTCGGTGATGGTGCCGGTCTTGTCCAGTGCAATGGCTTTGAGCGCGCGAGCGTGCTCCAGATGGACACCGCCCTTGATCAGGATGCCGCGGCGCGCCGCGGCCGCCAGGCCACTGACCACCGTGACCGGCGTCGAGATCACCAGCGCGCAGGGGCACGCAATGACCAGCAGCACCAACGCCTTGTAGGCCGCCGTCATGAGATCCCAGCCGAAGGCCAGCGGCCCCAGCAGCGCCACGGCCAGCGCGAGCGCGAAGACCGCCGGCGTGTAAATCGCGGCAAACCGGTCGACGAAGCGCTGGGTCGGTGCCTGGCTGCCCTGGGCCTGCTCGACGGCATGGATGATGCGGGCAAGCGTGGAGTTCGTCGCCGCCGCGGTGACGCGCACCGACAGCGTGCCGCTTTCGTTGATCGTGCCGGCGAAGACCGGGTCACCCGGCGCCTTGTCGACTGGAATGCTTTCGCCGGTGACCGGGGCCTGGTTGATCGACGAGTTGCCTTCGATCACGACCCCATCCAGCGGCACCCGCTCACCCGGGCGCACGCGCACGGTGGCGTCCACTTGAACATCGGTCGCGGGCACGGTTTGCCACGATCCGTCGCCTTGGCGCACGGAAGCCTCTTCCGGCGCCATCGCCAGCAGGCCGGAGATCGCGTTGCGAGCCCGGTCGACCGCCCGAGCCTCGATCAGTTCGGCGATCGAGTACAGCGCCATGACCATGGCGGCCTCGGGCCATTCACCCAACACGAATGCGCCCGCAACCGCCACGCTCATCAGCGCGTTGATGTTCAAGCGCAGGTGCCGCAGCGCGGTCAGGCCCTTCTTGAACACGTCCAGGCCGGCCAGGGCGATGGCCGCCAGCGCCAGCCCCATGCTCAGCACCGTGACCCAGGTTGCAGCCGCTGAAGCAAGCGATACCAACTCCGCCCCGGTGGCCAGGGCCAGCGCAAGCAGCAGGCGCGGCAAGCCACCAGCGGGCGCATGGCCGTGCTCGTCACTCTGTTCGGTTCCTGCCGGGGTTGCCGGCCAAGGGTTGATCTCGAGGCCGGCACGTTGAATGGCCGCCACGGCCTGTTCGACAACGGGCGCCTTGGCGTCGATGGTCAAGCTGCGTTCGCCCAACCGGAAGCGCAGGCCCTGGATCCCGGCGATTGGCTCCAGCGCCCGGCGGATCTCGGCCTCTTCGGTGGCGCAGTCCATCGCTGGCACACTGAAGCGCTGGCCTGGGCCAGCGGCTACCGCCTGGTCCGCCACGCCCGGCGCCCTGGCTTCGGCCGGCGTGCAGCTATGACCGCAGCCGCCACAGTCCGCTGCGAGTGCTACTGCCTTCGCAGGGGGCGGCACATGACCGTGATCATGGCCGTGGTCGTGGGAATCACCATGGGTGTGCCCCTTGTCTTCGTGGCGGTGCTCTTGCGTCATGTTGACATTAGGAACCCTGTAGCAGGTGTAGAGTCAAGCTTGAGTTTTGCAAGAGGTTATCGGATGCGCATAGGGGAACTGGCCAGGGCAAGCGGCACGCCTATCGAAACCATCCGCTTCTACGAGCGCGAAGGTTTGCTGCCCGCGCCAGCGCGCACCGAAGGCAACTACCGCATCTACGACGCCGCCCATGCCGAGCGGCTGAGCTTCATCCGGCAATGCCGCAATCTGGACATGACCTTGGATGAAGTGCGCGCATTACTGGGATTCAAGGACGCGCCGCAGGCGGACTGCGCAGAAGTCAATTCGCTGCTGGACGAGCATATCGGGCACGTGGCATTGCGTATCCGAGAGCTCAAGACGCTCGAGAAGGAGCTTCGCGCTCTGCGTGCGCGCTGCACTGCACCGCATGCGATTGCCGACTGCGGAATCCTCCAAGGCCTCGACGAAGCAGCTGGCCCGCCGGTCAAACCCGCAAGAACCAGGCATGTTCGCGGCGCGCACTGACGCTGCCCTTGGCGTGACCCAAGGTCATTGACTACTGCGATTCAGAAAACTAGGTCGGCAAAATTAGAGTCTGAGAGACCTAGCTAGGACCACTACCACTGCTCACTACCAGCGGATGCTGCGATCACGTTGCCGACTACGTGCGCAGGAGGACTGGAATACGCACTTCGACAGGCTCCGCCCGAGCGAGTGCGGCTCAGCGTCAAACTCCCGCCCCCGGCACGGCGCTCGGCTGGGGTGGGTGATTCGGGGCACCGGTATGTTCCGGTCGCCCCGAGCTTGTCGAAGGACTGGGTGGAGCGGTGCCCTGGACTTCGACGGGCCCAGCCCGAACGGACCCAAACGGAGTGCGGCCCTTTCCTGGGCCGCACCGCTCAACCCATGTCGTAGGACGGGTCGTTGTTCAGCGCGACAGCGCGGCTGCCGAAGGCATCGCGCGGGTCGATCTGCAGGTCGGGGTTGCGCTGCTCGTTGGAGAAGATGTGGTAGATCGTGCCCATGCGGTCGCTGTAGCTTTCCCAATGCGCCGCGTCGCTGTTGGCGACGTCGTATTCGTCCACCGGGTCGTCGTCCAGGTTGTTCAGCCGGGCATGGATGGCGTCGCCCAGCTTGATGGTGTGGCCATCGACTGTCGTGAAGGTCTGGTTCTCGTTGAAGTTGACGCGGTTGGGCGTGGTGCCGATGTTCTGATCGAGATCGATCCGCTTGCTCGGCATGTGCAGGTCGAGCCAGTAGCCGGCCTGGCCCGCTGGGTCGACCACGCCGCCGAAGAGGCCGGGGACGACCTTCATGCCGTTCTCCACGTCGCCCTGGATCAGCTTCTGCTCCTGCAGCCCGACCAGCAGGTTGCCGTAGAGCATCAGGCCTGAGCGCTGCTCCTTCAAGTCCATGATCTGGTTCGGATCGGTGCTCGCCTGCTGCTTCTCATACAGCTTCATCGAGTCGTAGTACGCCTTGAAGGCGTTCTTCATGTTGAGATCCTGGTCGTTCTTGCCGTCGAGGTAAGAGATGCCGCGACCACCCCACTTGTCCTCCAGGCCCTTCCAGAACTGGTCGAACGTCATGTCCTTGTTCTTGCCGTTCTCGAAAGTGTCGATGAACTCACGGAAGGCCGGCGCGATGTCCGAGCCGAGCCGGGTGTTGCCGACACTCAGGTGGTACTTCGGATCGCCGAAGCCCGTCTCGCCCAGCTTGATGCCCACCGTGCCCTTGATGTTGCGGCCGACTTCGTCCGACGCGTACTGGCCGAAGTTCAGCCAGCTCGCGTTGTCATCGCCGACGATTTCCTTCATCTCCAGCGACATGTCGTGGTAGCTGTCGGTGACCTTCTCGTTGCGCTCGAGCCGGTCCGGGTAGGCCAGCAGCAGCTCGCCATTGGTGACCAGGCCGTCGTTCGAGTTGAAGGCGTCGCGCATCGCAGACAGCTGCTCCTTGGAGAACTCTATCGGTGCCTCGGCCTCAGGGTCGACCCAGTTCTCCGGCGTCGGAAAGTCCATTGTCTGGTTTTCGTACCAGTCCTGGTGGCGCTGCACCGCCATGCTGAGGTTCTGCATGGTGCCGCGGGTGTCGCCGCCGTTGACAAAATTGCCGATGTCTTGCGGCTGCAACCCGCTGAAGGCCTTCAGCGCGCGGTCGAAGCCGTCGCGGTCGTCCAGGTTCTGCCCCCGAATGTAGGCCGCGATCAACTTCGGGTCGTTGGTCTGGCGGATGTAGTCGGCGTCCAGCTTGCCGCCGTGCAGATTACAGTTCTGGTTCAGCGCGGTGAGCATGCCGTTGTTGACGGCGTCGCGTTCGGCGGTCGAGATGTCGTTGTCCTTGACCATCCAGTTCATGCGGTCGGCGTGCAACCACGAGCCGAACGCATTCGGATCCTTGTCGAGGATCTTCGAGAGCAAGGCGGCGCGGTAGGCGCTGTCGCCTTTGGACATCTCCTCGGCGAACTTGTCCATCCGCTGCTCGTAGTTGTCCTTGATCACGGCGCGCACACCGGCGTTCATGACGCGATCGGCCGCGGCGTCCACGTCCTGGGCGTTCGGGGCCGGCGTCGCCGGCACTGTCGGATTCTGCGTCGGCACCGGCGGCCCGTAGGTGGGCGACTGCGTCGGGTTGGGTTCTTGATACCGCGCCATGACGCTGTGAGCGTCGAAAGACTGCATCGGCCCAAGGCCTTCGATGGACATGCTTCTCTCCTTCGCGTAAGCGCTCACCCGGGGCGAGCGAGGGGTAGTGGAGAGCAGTATCGAAGCCAGATCTGCAGGCGCCAACTACGACAATTCGCAGCCGGTTATCTATCGAGTTATGTGCGTACACGAAAACGCCCAGAGAAATCGTTTTCTGAAGGGGCCCAAGGCTGAATACCCGAAGCCCTAAGGGGCAATTTCTTCAGCGCTTCGCAGCGCCGCACCGGCTGCGATGCGCAGGCTGGCCACCGAGGCGGCGAGGCGGCTCTTCAGGTCGGCCGGCGCACTGACATAGCTGTTGGTCAGCTGGCCCGGATCGGTGAGGTTGTTGTACAGCTCGAACTCACCGGTGTCGTACTCGAGGTAGGTCAGGCCACTGGCGGTGCGCACGCCGCTGAAAACCGAGATGCCGGGCCCGTCGCCCAGCGTCTCGAAGGGGTCCGCCGGCTCCAGCGTGCCGTTGGCCTGGGCCCGAAAGCCGTCGGTGTTGTCAGGCTTGTGTTCCAGCAGCAGCACCTGGCGCCATGTACCTGCGGTCTCGCCGCGCAGCAGCTGCAGCAGCGATCGCCCGTCGACGAAGCTCGGCGTGCTGACACCGGCGATGGCGGCCAGCGTGGGGGCGTAGTCGACATTGGCGGTGATCTGGTTCACCGTGGCGCCGCGCCGCACGCCCGGGCCGCGGATGACCAGCGGCACCAGCAGGTCTTCTTCGAACGCCGTCATCTTGCCGGAGTCGAGCCGGTGCTGGCCCTGGTGATAGCCGTTGTCGGAGGCGAAGACGATGTAGGTGCTCTCCAGCTGGCCCTTGGCTTGCAGCGTGTCGACGACGTTTTGCACCAGCTCGTCGACCGCTTGCAGGGCCTGCAGACGGTGCCGGTACAGCTTGTCGATCTGGTCGATCTGGTCGGCCGTCAACAGCGGCAGCGCCTGGACCCAGGCCGGCTTGTCGGTCACGTCGGCTTCGTTGAAGGCCGCGGTGCGTGGTGCCTGCGCGCCGGGGAACAGGTCGGCGTGGCGCGGGGCCGGCGTGGAAGGCCCGTGGGGCGCGTAGGTTGGGATGTAGACGAAGAAGGGCTTGTCGGGAAACTGGTCGACCGAGCGGCGAATGAAATCGGTGGCCTTGGCCGACAGCACGTCGGTCATGTAGTCTGCGGCGGTTTCGCCGTAGCTGACGGTGTGGCCGTTCTCGTTCAACGAGTAGTTGAACTCCTTGTAGGGCGTGCCCTCGTTCGGGCTGGCCCATTCCGTCCAGCCGGGCGGAATGTAGGTGGCCGAGGCGGTATCGGGGTAGCCGTTGAGGTATTTGCCGAACAGCGCGGTGCGGTAGCCGGCGGCCTGGAGCCAGGTCGCGATGGTCGATTGCTCGAGCCCTTTGGCGTAGACAGCCTCGAAGCCGCCATCCGGCGGGCCGTTCTTGAAGATGGTGGTGTTGTGCGAGAACTGGCCGCGCAGGCCGCTGATGCGCGACGGGCAGCACAGCGACAGGCTGACGTAGTGGCGGGCGAAAGTGGTGCCCTGATCGCGCAGCAAGGCTTTCACCCGCGGCATCTGCGCCAGCGAGGGCATGTCCTGGTCATCGGTGAGGATGAAGACGATGTTCGGCGCGCGCTGATCAGGTGGCGGCGGTGGCGTGCTGTTGCCACCGCTGCCGCCGCACGCAACGTGCAGCACCAGCACGATCACGGCCCCGAGCCGCAGCAGCTTGCGCATGGTGTCTCCTGGTCTGTGCCGCTCGCGGGCCTTTGTCGGGTCGCTCTTCAAGGACTGCCGGGGGCTCGGCGATTCTGCCGGCGCAGCCGCCGCGCAGCAATCGCCGGCAACCGGCCTTTACCTTGGGAAACCTCTGTCAGCCGCAGGTCAGGGCGCAGCTTGCTCGGCCTGGCGCAGGGCCGCCCCGCTGGCGTTCTTCAACGCGGCCACCCAACTGGCCAGCCTGGCCTTGGTTTGCGGAGAGGTGAAGACGTAGGTGTTGCGCAGCTGGGCGGGATCGGTGTCGTTGTTGTAGTACTCGTGCTCACCAGTGGTGTACTCGAGGTAGGAGGTGCCGTCGTTGATGCGCAGCCCCATGAAACCGTCGATGCCCGGCCCATCGCCGGTGGGGCCGACGGCCAGCTCGAACGGGTCTGACGGCTCCAGCGGGCCGTCGGCGTTGCGCAGGGGGGGCAGGGCGCCGTCCTTGTTCTCCAGCAGCAGTGCGGCGCGCCAGGCGGGCGGGGTCTGGCCCTTCAGGAAGGGCACCAGCGAACGCCCATCGACAAAGCTCGGCACGGACACGCCGCCGATCTCGGCAAAGGTGCCGGCATAGTCGACGTTGGCGGTGATCTGATCGACCGTGCGCTTGGCGGGCACGCCGGGGCCGCGCACCGACATCGGGATCACCAAGTCTTCTTCGTACGCGGTCATCTTGCCGGAGTCGAGCCGGTGCTGGCCCTGGTGGTAGCCGTTGTCCGACGTGAAGAAGATGTAGGTGTTGCTCAACTCGCCCTTGGTCTGCAAGGTGTTGACGATGTTCTGCACCATTTCGTCGACGGCCAGCAGCGACTGGCGGCGCTTGCGGTAGAGCTTGTCCAGGCCCGCGATCTGGGTCTGGTTCAGCAAGGGCAGCGCGCGGACCCAGGCGGGCTTGTCGCTCACGTCGGCCTCGTTGAAAGCCGGGCCTCGTGGCACCTTGATGTTCTTGAACTCGTTCTCGTGCCGCGGCGCCGGCGTCGCGGGGGCATGAGGCGCGAACGGCGCCAGGTAGACCATGAAAGGCTTGTCGGGAAACTGGTCGACCGAGTGGCGGATGAAGTCGGCCGCGGCGCGCGAGATCACATCGGTCAGGTAATCGGCGTCGGCCTTGCCGTAGTCGACGAGCAGGCCGTTATGGTTCATCGTGTAGTTGAAGCCCTTGTAGGGCGTCCCCGCCGCGGGGCTCATCCATTCCGTCCAGCCTGGGGGAACGTAGCGGGGCGACGGCCCTTCCTCGGGGTAGCCGTTCAGGTACTTGCCGAACAGCGCGGTGCGGTAGCCGCCATCGTGCAGCCAGGTGGCGAACGTGGAGGCTTCTTCGCCCTTCTGGTAGAAGCCGCCGAAGCCGCCATCGGGCAGGTCGTTCTTGAAGATGCCGGTGTTGTGCGAGAACTGGCCGCGCAAGGTGGTGGCACGCGACGGACAGCACAACGAGAGGCTGACGTAGTGGTGCTGGAAGCTGGTGCCCTGATCGGTGATCAGGGCCTTCACCTGGCTCATTTGGGCCGCGGCCGCGGCATCCAGATCGTCGACGAGGATGAACACGATGTTGGGTGCCTTGGCGCCGACCGGCGCTGCCAAAGCAAGACCCAGAGCCGCGGCGGCGAGCGCACGGCGAGCGAGATGGCCCATGTTGTCTCCCTGGAACGTTGGAGTTTGGATCCACCTCGCCCGGCGGGCGGGGCGGTCACAAATTCTTCTCCGTCGTTACAGGGGCGGCTAGGGTTCAGGGCGTTACGTTGGTAACACCCGGAACCGTCATGTGGTCATGCCGGCACCAAGGATGGGCCACCCACGCCCTTCAGGCGTCAGGGTGCGCGCACTTCGGCCGCACGCAGTTCAGCGCCGGCCGTGTTCTTCAGGGCGGCCAGCCACGATGCCAGGCGCTGCTTGGACAGCGGCGAAGCGATGGTGTAGCTGTTGCGCAGCTGGGTCGCGTCGGAGCTGTTGTTGTACAGCTCATGCTCGCCGGTGGTGTATTCGAGATAAGTCGTGCCGTCGTTGATGCGCAGGCCCATGAAGCCGTCGATGCCTTGCCCGTCGCCGGCCGGCTTGATGCGCATCTCGAACGGGTCCGACGGCTCCAGCGGGCTGTCGGCGTTGCGCAGCGTCGGGGAGGCGCCGTCCTTGTTCTCAAGCAGCAGCGCGGCGCGCCAGCTCGACGGCGTCTGGCCGTTCAGGAAGGGCACCAGCGAACGGCCGTCGACGAAATCGGGCACGTGAGCGCCACCGATCTCGGCGAAGGTGCCGGCGTAGTCGACGTTGGCGGTGATCTGTTCGACCGTGCGCTTGGCCGGCACGCCGGGGCCGCGCACCGACATCGGGATCAGCAGGTCTTCCTCGAACCCGGTCATCTTGCCGGAGTCCAGGCGGTGCTGGCCCTGGTGGTAGCCGTTGTCCGACGTGAAGAAGATGTAGGTGTTCTCGAGCTCACCCTTGGCCTGCAAGGTGTTGACGATGTTCTCCACCATCTCGTCAACCGCCAGCAGCGATTGGCGGCGCTTGCGGTAGAGCTTGTCCATGTCGGCGATCTTGTCGGCGGTGAGCAGCGGCAGCGTGCGTACCCAGTTCGGCTTGTCGCTGACGTCGCTCTCGTTGAACGAAGGGCCGTGCGGCACCTTCAGGTTCTTGAACATGTTTTCATGCCGCGGCGCCGGGATGGCGGGCGCATGTGGCGCGTAGGGCGCGAGGTAGATGAAGAACGGCTTGTCGGGGTGCTGGTCGACCGAGTTGCGGATGAACTGGGCGGCGGCATTCGAGATCACATCGGTCAGGTAGTCGGCGTCGGCCTTGCCGTGGTCCTCCATCGAGCCGTTGTGGTTCATCGTGTAGTTGAAGCCCTTGTACGGCGTACCGGCGACCGGGCTCATCCATTCCGTCCAGCCCGGCGGGATGTAGCTGTTGGACGGGCCACCCTCGGGGTAACCGTTGAGGTACTTGCCGAACAGCGCGGTGCGGTAGCCGGCGTCCGTCAGCCAGGTGGCCACCGTCGAGGTCTCTTCGCCCTTGGCGTAGAAGGCGCCGAAACCGCCGTCGGGCAGCTCGTTCTTGAAGATGCCGGTGTTGTGCGAGAACTGGCCACGCAGCGTGGTGGTTCGCGACGGGCAGCACAGCGAAAGGCTGACGTAGTGGTGGCGGAAGTTGGTGCCTTCGTCGGTGATCAGCTTCTTGACCGTGCTCATCTGCGCGGCGGCCGCGGCGTCCAGGTCGTCGGCCAGGATGAAGACGATGTTCGGTGCCTTGGCGCCGGCCGAGCCGAGCAAAGCCAGGCCCAGCACCGCGGCTTGCAAGCCGCGGGCGATGATGTTGCCCATGGGGTCCCCTCAGGAATAAAAGCTAGTTGTTGCCGGTGGCTGTGTGCCGCCAAGCCGGGCGAAATTTTCCCGACAATTCGTGACCGCGCGGCGGCCTTCACCGCACGAACAGGTAACTGACTGTCAGCGTAACCTGCGGGGTAGCGGCGAAGTGACGCCGCGTCCTACCGCCTGCCGAGTGCAGCGCGATGCCCCTTACTTGGGCGGTCGCAGCTCAGCCTGGCGCAACGCCTCGCCCGATGCGTTGGTCAGGGCCGCCAGCCAGGCTGCCAGCTCTGTTTTCTGGTGCTCGTTCGCCGTCGCGTATTGGTTGCGCAGCTGCTTGGGATCGCGGGTGTTCTGATACAGCTCGTGTTCCCCATTGGCGTAAGCGACGTACGTGTACCCGTCGGCCGTTCGCAGCCCGGTGAACGGCGGGATGCTGAGGGCCAGGGTATCGAAGGGGTCAGGCGGCTCGAGCAGCCCGTCAAACGCCCGAGGCGCGCCGCCATGTTCGCCACGGGCCACCAGCATGGCCCGTCGCCACGTCGGCGGCGCCTTGCCGTGTAGGAAGGGCATGATGGACCGGCCGTCGACCCAGCTCGGCACGCTGGCGCCAGCGATCTCGGCAAAGGTCGACGCATAGTCGACGTTGGCGGTCAAGGCGTCGACGGTGGCGCCGACGGGTACCCCCGGCCCACGGACGCTCAGAGGCACGCGCAGGTCTTCTTCGAACGCTGTCAGCTTGCCCGACGTGAGCCGGTGTTCGCCATGATGAAAGCCGTTGTCGGAGGCGACAAAGACGTAGGTGTTGGCCAGCTGGCCGGTGGCCTCCAAGGTGTCGATGACGCTCTTGACCAGGTCGTCCACCGCCAGCAGCGACTGCCTGCGATTGAGGTATTGCTTGTCGATGGTGGCGATCTCGGCTTCTGTCAGCAGCGGTGCATTGCGCAACCAGCTGGGTTTGTCGCTGACGTCGGGCTCGTTGAAGGACAGCGTTCGTGGCGCCGTGATGCCGGGCAGCGCCTGCGCATACCGGGGCGCAGGCGTGGCCGGCAGGTGCGGGGCGTAGGTCGATATGTAGGCGAAGAAGGGCTGCTCAGGGTGCTGGTCGACCGAGCGGCGGATGAAGTCGGTCGCCTTGGCGGAAATCACGTCGGTCAGGTAGTCGCTTTCGGCCGAGCCGTAGCTGACCGTCTGGCCGTTCTCGTTGAGCTTGTAGTTGAACTCGCTGTACGGGCTGCCATCGTTCGAGCTGTACCACTCCGTCCAGCCGGGCGGGATGTAGGTGATCGATGGTGCCGTGTTCGGGTAGCCATTGAGGTACTTGCCGAACAGCACCGTGCGGTAGCCTGCACCCTGCAGCCAGGTCGCGATGGTGGATGACTCCAACCCTTTCGCGTAGGTGCCCTCGAAGCCTCCATCGGGCCCGTCGTTGCTGAAGATCGTGCTGTTGTGGGCAAACTGGCCACGCAGCGTCGACACGCGCGAGGGGCAGCACAGCGACACGTTGACGTAGTGGTGCCTGAAGCTGGTGCCCTGGTCCGTGACCAGGCTCCTGACCTGCTCCATCGTTGCTGCGGAGGCAGCGTCCAGGTCGTCGGCCAGGATGAAGACGATGTTGGGTGCCTTGGCGCCGGCCGGCACGGCCAGGACAAGGCCCAAGGCCGTGGCGACAAGCGCACGGCGAACGAAGTGGTCCATGAACTCTCCCTAACGTTGGAGGTGGTGACACCCCGGGGTTGCGACAGATCTTCGCAAATTTCCGACGTTATGGGCCGCTGCCAGGATTCAACGCGTTACGTGGGTAACAGTACCGGTGAGCAGTGGGGCCTGGCGAGACGCGCGCCTCTGCTCATTTGGGCGGCCGCAACTCGGCCTGGCGCAAAGCCTCGCCCGATGCGCCATCCAGTGCCGCCAGCCACGCCGCCAGGCGCGACTTCTGGGTCTCGCTCGCGGCTTCGTAGCGGTTGCGCAACTGTCGCGGGTCCTTGGTGTTGTCGTAAAGCTCGTAGCCGCCAGTGAAGTTGGCGACATAGGTGAAGTTGTCGGCCGTTCGCAGCCCGGTGAACAGCGGGATGGACACGTCCTGCATCTCGAACGGGTCCGGCGGTTCGAGCAGCCCGTTGGCCGGCTGCGCGCGGGTGCCGCTGACTTCGCCATGGGACACCATCAGCACCTGCCGCCACGGCCCGGGTACCACGCCGCGCAGCATCGGCACGAGCGAGCGGCCGTCGACCCAATCCGGCGGCGTGGCACCACTGAGTTCGGCGAAGGTCGAGGCGTAGTCGACGTTGGCCGTGAGCTCGTCGACGGTGGTGGCGACAGGCACACCCGGGCCGCGCACGCTGAGCGGGATGTGCAGGTCTTCTTCGAAGGCGGTCATCTTGCCTGAGGCGAGCCGGTGTTCGCCTTGGTGAAAGCCGTTGTCGGAGGTGAAGAAGACGTAGGTGTTGTCCAGTTGGCCGAGCGACTGCAAGGTGTCGACGACGCGCTTGACCATCTCGTCGACCGCCAGCAGCGATTGCCGGCGCTTGCGGTATTCGTCGTCGAGCGTGGCGATCTGGGCGTCGTCCAGCAACGGCGCATTGCGCACCCAGGCGGGCTTGTCGCTGACGTCGGGTTCGTTGAAGGAGTTGGTGCGGGGCGCCTGGGCCTCGGGCAATGTGTTGGCGTGGCGCGGTGCCGGCGTGGCGGGCAGGTGGGGCGCATAGGGCGCCACGTAGGCGAAGAACGGCTGCTCGGGGTGCTGCTCGACCGAGCGGCGAATGAAGTCGACAGTCTTGTCCGAGATCACATCGGTCAGGTAGTCGCTGTCGGCGTGTGCGTAGCTGACCGTCTTGCCGTTTTCGTTGAGCTGGTAGTCAAACTCGCTGTACGGGCTGCCGCCGTTCGGGCTGTACCACTCGGTCCAGCCGGGCGGTATGTAGGTGGCCGATGGCGCGGTGTGCGGGTAACCGTTGAGGTACTTGCCGATCAGCACGGTGCGGTAGCCCGCATCCTGCAGCCAGGTGGCGACTGTCGACGACTCCAGGCCCTTCGAATAGGTGCCTTCAAATCCGCCGTTAGGGGCGTTGTTGCCGTAGATCGTGCTGTTGTGGGCGAACTGGCCTCGCAGCGTCGACACCCGCGACGGGCAGCACAGCGACACGTTGACATAGTGGCGCTGGAAGTTGGTGCCCTGGTCGGTGACCAGCGCCTTGACCTGCACCATCTTGGACGCCGCGGCGGCGTCCAGGTCATCGGTCAGGATGAAAACAATGTTGGGCCGCTGGGCTGCCAATGCGGCGCCGGACACGACCAGCAAGCAGCCCAGCAAGAGGCGGGCGCCTCGCTGTAGAAACGACGTCATCTAACCCCCTGAGGTGGTACACGCGGCCGCTTGATGCGGCCGTCTTCAGGGAAGTTTGCGGGCCTTGCGTGACAGGTGCAAGGCTGATGGTTATGCGCTGAGCGATGGTTTCAACCAGTCACTCAACACCTCGGCCGTGTGCTCGCCGAGCGTGGGCGGCGCCACGCGGTATTGCACCGGCGTGGCCGAAAGCCGGATCGGGTTGGCCACCAGCGGCACACTGCCGAAGGCCGGGTGCTGCATGTCGATCTTCAGGCCCCGTGCCTGCACCTGCGGGTCGGCGAAGACCTGGTCGAGCCGGTTGATCGGGCCGCAAGGCACGGCTTCGGCTTCGAGAGCGGCGATCCACTCCGAGGTGGTCTTCATCACCGTGGTCTGGCGCATCAGCGGGATCAGCACCGCGCGATTGGCCACACGGGCAGGGTTGCTCGCGAAGCGCTCGTCCGCGGCCCACTCGGGCTTGCCAGCGATGGCACAGAAGCGAGCGAACTGGCCGTCGTTGCCGATCGCCAGGATCATGTCGCCGTCGGCGGTGGGGAAGTCCTGGTACGGCACGATGTTCGGGTGCGCGTTGCCCAGGCGCTTCGGTGCCGTCCCATTTGAAAGGTAGTTCGCGGCCTGGTTGGCCAGGGTGGCGACTTGCACGTCGAGCAGCGCAAGGTCGATGTGCTGGCCTTCGCCCGTGCGGTCGCGGTGGCTCAGAGCAGCCAACACCGCGATGGTGGCGTACAGCCCGGTCATGATGTCGACCAGCGCGACACCCACCTTCTGCGGCCCGGCGCCATCTTCGCCCTCCGGGCGGCCGGTCAGGCTCATCAGCCCGCCCATGCCCTGGATCAGGAAGTCGTAGCCGGCGCGCGGCGCATACGGCCCGGTCTGGCCGAAGCCGGTGATCGAGCAGTAGACGATCTTCGGGTTGACGGCCTTCAGGCTCTCGTAGTCCAGCCCGTAGCCTTTCAGCCCACCGACCTTGAAGTTCTCAAGCACCACGTCGGCCTGTGCCGCGAGCGCTCGCACCTGCGCCTGACCTTCAGGCGTCGCCAGATCGATCGCCACTGAACGCTTGTTGCGGTTGGCGCACTGGAAGTAAGCCGCCTGACGCTCGTCGGTTTCTTTCGATTGCACCCAAGGCGGACCCCACACGCGCGTGTCATCGCCCGCGCCTGGGCGCTCGACCTTGACGACATCGGCGCCCAGGTCGCCGAGCAGTTGTCCCGCCCAAGGTCCCGCGAGCACGCGTGACAGATCCAGGACCTTCAGCCCTTGCAGTGCACCAACACTCATCACAGTCTCCGCGCTCGCGGCGCTCCGCAGGAGCCGCCGCCTTCAAGTGGCGTGCGCGGATCCGGCTTTGCCGGTCCGCTGCGCGAGCCCCCTCGGGGGGCAGCCCCCGGAAGGGGGCGTGGGGGTCAACAATCAGAAAGCCGCGATACCCGTCATGGCACGGCCCAAGATCAGCGCGTGCACATCGTGCGTGCCTTCGTAGGTGTTCACGACTTCGAGGTTGACCAGGTGGCGGGCGACGCCGAACTCGTCCGAGATGCCGTTGCCGCCCAGCATGTCGCGCGCCATGCGGGCGATGTCGAGGCTCTTGCCGCAGCTGTTGCGCTTCATGATCGAGGTGATCTCGACCGCGGCGGTGCCTTCGTCCTTCATGCGGCCCAGGCGCAGGCAGCCTTGCAGGCCCAGCGTGATTTCGGTCTGCATGTCGGCCAGCTTCTTCTGGATCAGCTGGTTGGCGGCCAGGGGCTTGCCGAACTGCTTGCGGTCCATCGTGTACTGCAACGCGGTGTGCCAGCAGAACTCGGCCGCACCGAGTGCACCCCAGGCGATGCCGTAGCGGGCGCTGTTCAGGCAAGTGAAGGGGCCCTTGAGGCCGCGCACTTCGGGGAAGGCGTTCTCTTCGGGGCAGAACACTTCGTCCATCACGATCTCGCCGGTGATCGAGGCACGCAGGCCGACCTTGCCGTGGATGGCCGGGGCGCTCAGGCCCTTCCAGCCCTTTTCCAGCACGAAGCCGCGAATCTGGCCGGCATCGTCCTTCGCCCAGACGACGAAGACGTCGGCGATCGGGCTGTTGGTGATCCACATCTTGCTGCCGGTCAGGCTGTAGCCACCATCGACCTTGCGAGCGCGGGTGATCATGCTGCCGGGGTCGGAGCCGTGGTTCGGCTCGGTCAGGCCGAAGCAGCCGATCCATTCGCCGGTGGCCAGCTTGGGCAGGTACTTCTGCTTGGTGGCTTCGTTGCCGAACTCGTTGATCGGCACCATCACCAGCGACGACTGCACGCTCATCATCGAGCGGTAGCCCGAGTCGACACGCTCGACCTCGCGCGCCACGAGGCCGTAGCAGACGTAGTTCAGGCCGGCGCCGCCGTACTGCTCAGGGATCGTGGGGCCCAGCAGGCCCAGCTCGCCCATTTCGCGAAAGATCGCCGGGTCGGTCTTCTCGTGGCGGAAGGCTTCGAGCACGCGCGGGGCCAGGCGGTCTTGGCTGTAGGCGCGGGCCGCATCGCGCACCTGGCGCTCGTCGTCGGTCAGTTGCTGGTCCAGCAGCAGCGGGTCATCCCAGTGGAAAGAGGCACGAGCAGCCATGGCGAAGGTCTCCAGTTGTTCCAGCGTGGAATCATAGAATGCCAAAGTCCAGCAATCAAACGCCTTTTTCGCACTGATCTGTGCGTCGATGGAACTCCGGAGTGCTTGATGCGCCGCAAATTGCCTTCCACTGCCGCGTTGGCCGCCTTCGAGGCCGCGGCGCGGCACCAGAGCTTCACCAAGGCGGCGACCGAGCTGTCGGTGACGCAGAGCGCCGTCTGCCGCCAGATCGCATCGTTGGAGTCGTTTCTCGGCGTGGCGCTGTTTCGCCGCAACCAGCGCGGCGTGGGGCTGACCGAGGCCGGCCAGCGCTACAGCCGCAGCGTGGCCGCCCGGCTGGACGAGGTCGAGCGCGACACGCTCGATTTGATGGCTCAGGCGGGCCTGGGCGGGCAGGGCGGCGCGCTGGAGCTGGCGGTGGTGCCGACCTTTGCAACCCAGTGGCTGCTGCCACGGCTCGCGGCGTTTCAGGCCATGCACCCCGGCATCACCGTGCACTTCAGTTCACGCACACGGCCGTTTCTGTTTGCCGACACCGAGCTCGACGCCGCGATCCACGCTGGCAACGGCCTGTGGCCTGGCACCGAGGGGCGGCTGCTGATGGCCGAGACGTTGGTGACGGTCGCCAGCCCGGCATTGCTGAAAGGTCGCACAGACTGGACGCCGCAATCGTTGTCGACCTTGCCCCTGTTGCAGGCCAGCACCCGGCCTTACGCCTGGCGCCACTGGTTCGAGTCACAAGGCCTGGAAATCGAGCACGACATGGCCGGCGCCCGCATGGAGCTGTTCTCGATGCTCAGCGAGGCGGCTGTGCAAGGCTTGGGCGTGGCGCTGGTGCCGCGCATGCTGGTCGACAACGAACTGGCCAGCGGAAGGCTGGTGCAGGTGGTGCCGCATACCTTCTTGAGCGATCGGCGCTACTACCTGCTGTATCCCGAACACAAGGCGGCCTCACCGGCCTTGAAGGCCTTTGCGGATTGGCTGGACAGCGAGGCCGCGCGCTACCGCGCCGAGGTTGGGCTGGACTGAAGCTACGGTGCCTCAATCTCCGTGTTTGTCCGCCTCGGACGTGAACGCGTCGGCATAGAACTCATCGTCCGGCAAGCCGCACTGGACCTCGAAGTCCTTGTGCGCCGACTCGACCATGATCGGCACGCCGCAGGCGTAGATCTGGTGGCCTGACAGATCGGGCCAGTCGGCCATCACTGCGTGGTGGACAAAGCCGGTGCGGCCGGTCCAGTTGTCTTCGGCCTTGGGTTCTGAGAGCACTGGCACGTAGCGCAGGTTCGGCAGGCGCGCGGCGGCGCCTTCGGCCCAGTCGTGCAGGTACAGGTCGGACTTGGCGCGAGCGCCCCAGTACAGCACTGCGGGGCGTGTGCTGCCTAGCTCGTCGAGCCGTTCGATCAGCGCCTTGATCGGCGCGAAGCCGGTGCCCGAAGCCAGCAGGATCATCGGTTTGTCCGAGTCTTCGCGCAGGAAGAAGCTGCCGAACGGGCCTTCCATCCGCACGATGTCTTTCTCTTTCATCGTGCCGAAGACATGGTCGGTGAATTTGCCACCCGGCATGTGGCGGATGTGCAGCTCGATAGACGGCGGCGTGCCCAGGTTGTGCGGCGCATTGGCCATCGAATAGCTGCGGCGCGCGCCGTCGCGCAGGATGAACTCGATGTACTGGCCGGCGCGGAACTGGAAGTTCTGGTTGGCCGGCAACTGCACGCGAATCACCGCCACATCGCCCGTCGGGCGCTCGATGCTGAGCACGCGCCCCGGCATCTTCAGGATCGGGAACTCGCCAGCGCCGGGCACGGTGCGCGCTTCGACCAGGCAGTCGGTCTGCGGCGTCGAGCAGCAGGTCAGGATCAGGCCGCTGGCTTCTTCAGCCTCCGACAAGGCCTTGTGCTGGTGCGCGCCGTGGATCACCCGGCCTTCGAGCAAGCGGCTCTTGCAGGTACCGCAGGCGCCGTCCTTGCAACCGTAGGGCAGGCCGATGCCCTGGCGGATCGCAGCGGCGAGGATGGGCTCGTCGCGCGTGACGTCGAAGCTGCGGCCGGAGGGCTGGAGGGTGACGGTGAAGGTCATGGTCGATGCGGGCGGAGACGAGGCTGGCGAGCCGTGAGCGGCTTGCAGCCGGCAGGTGGGGGCAGGCCGCCACCCTACACTGGCGCGCGGTCCACCCGCCATTTTGCCCGGCGCCCTGTCGCCCTCCATTGATGCACCCCAAGACCCTCCGTGCCAAACGTCCGACGCTGTTGATCGTTGGTTGTGGTGATGTCGGCATGCGCGTGCTGCGCCTGCTGGGGCCGGCAGGGCACCGCTGGAGGCTGCTGGCCTTGACCAGCTCGGCCGCGCGCGTGCCTGCCTTGCGCGCCGCCGGCGCCGTGCCGCTGCTGGGCAACCTGGACGAGCCGATGACGCTGGCGAGGCTGGCTGGCCTGGCGGACGCGGTGCTGCATCTGGCGCCGCCGCCGGCCGAAGGCCGCACGGACAACCGGACGGCCAACCTACTGCGCGCGCTGGCGCTGCGTGGTGGACCACACCGCATCGTTTACGCCAGCACCACCGGCGTCTATGGCGACTGCGGCGGCGCCTGGGTCGACGAGACGCGTGCGCTGGCACCCGCGACTGCGCGCGGGCAGCGACGCGCAGACGCAGAGGCTCGCCTGCGCTGGGCCGGCCGGGCGTTCGGCTGGCGCATCAGCTTGCTGCGTGTGCCCGGCATCTATGCACTCGACCGTGACGGCGGCGACCCGCGCGACCGCGTGCGCCGCGGCACGCCGGTGCTGGTCGCCGAAGACGATGCCTACACCAACCACATCCACGCCGATGACCTGGCGCGGGCTTGCGTGGCGGCGTTGCTGCGCGGCGCCTCGCAACGGGCCTACAACGTCTGCGACGACAGCGTGTTGAAGATGGGCGATCACTTCGACGCGGTGGCCGACCGCTTCGGCCTGTCGCGGCCGCCCCGCATCAGCCGCGCCAAGGCGATGCTGCAGATGTCGCCGGTCCAGATGAGCTTCCTCAGCGAGTCGCGGCGCTTGTCCAACCGCCGGCTCAAAGAGGAGCTGCGCTTGCAGCTGCGCTATCCCACCGTAGCGGACGGCCTGCAAACCCCGCCCTGACACGCGACCGCTGCGACGCTCAGTTGGCGCAGCGGATACGCTGCTTGCTCAAGGCCACGTCGTCGAACCACAGCGTCATCGGCTGGCCGGCGTAACTCTCCCAGCCGATGCGGAAGTCGACCGGAGCCGGGTGCCAGCTGCCGCGCGCCAGCCACTGCGAGTCGACTTCTGGCGTCGGCGTCGTGTCCACGTGCAGGCCGGCCACCTCGGCGCCGTGCAACCAGGTCTTCATCGCGCCCTTGTTGCCGTTGACCATGAACTCGACGCAGTGCCACTCGCCCGCGGCGGGCGACACGCTCAGCGCGATGCCTGCAGGGCTCAGCACCGGCACGGTTGCATCGTCGGATTCGCGGTTCCACATCAGGATGCGGTTCTGGCCGCCCATGCGCAGGTCGCGCTGGTTGTCGTTGCTGTCCTTCATCGCCATGAAGGTGACGTGCCCGTCACCCATCGCGTCGGCAAAGCGGACGAAGAAGCGGCCGAACACGCGTTGGCCCAGCGAGGCGGGGATCGGGGTCGCGGCGAAGATGTGGTTGCAGTAGCCACCGGTGCTGGTGACCTTCAGCGATTGTTTGCCGCGGTGGGCAATGGTGGCGTCGACAGTGGCCACGCCGGTGCCGGTGCAGTTGGCGCCACCCACCGTCCACAGGGTGGTGTTGGGTGGGCCACCAGGTGCGGCCGATTCGAAGTTGTCGCAAAAGGCGAGGTCGCCGCAAGAGCCGCCCAGCTTGGCAGGTGGTGCGACGGCCGGCGTTTCCGGGCTCAGCAGTGCCGCGCCTTGGCCTGCTGCCGCGCATGGAAGGGCGGTCAACAAGATAGCCGACAGCGTTGTCATTTTGGCTGCAAACCGGTCCAATTGGCGCAAGAAAACTTGCATGGTCTTTGTCTCCGGGAGGGTGTAAGCGGCCGGTGGGGACCATCGGCCAAGCTGGCGGCTCGGGGCTCAACCAGCGCGAAAGGCGATGCTAGAGACGGGCACCGTGCCGGGCAATGCCTTCAACCCGATTCGCGCTGCTCTTTACCGGTTCTTACAGCGCGTTGGCTCCAATGCGCGAGCCAATGTCGTGGCGCGACCGCTCACGTGCCTTCGGGTTGCTTGATCGCGCTCTGCCGGTCCACTGTGTGCAGCGGCACCCGCAGCGAACGGCCATCACGCAGGATGTCCAGCGCCACGTCGCGCTCCGGCGCGCCTCCGGCCCACAGGCGATGCCACAGCGTCTGTAGGCTGTCGACGGTTTGCCCGTCGATGCGCACGATCTGGTCGCCAGGCTTCAGGCCGGCAGCCTCGGCCGGCCCGGGGTGGCTGACGCGCAGCACCCGTACTTCGCCAGCGAGTTCGATGCAGTTCACGCCCATCCAGGCGCGCTTGCTCTGCGCCGATCGGCCTTGTGCCAGCAGCTCATCCAGGATCGGCTTGAGCAAGTCGATCGGAACGAACATGTTGCCGGCCAGTGCTGGCTGGTCGGGCCCCAGTGCGTCGCTGACGACCAGCGACCCCACCCCGAGCAACTCGCCCTTCAGGTTGAACAGCGCCGCGCCGCTGTGGTCGGTGCGCGGCGGTGCGGTGAACAGGGCATGGTCGAGGTGGTATTCCCAGTAGCCCGAGAACGAACGCTGCGACACCCGCTTGGCCATGCTGATACCGGCGTCCTGGCCGCCCGAGATGATCAGCAGTGTGTCTTCCTCAGCGACCTGGGCCGGCTCGCCCAGCGGAGCGGCGGGCAGGTCCAGCGGAATCAGGGCCTTGACCAAGCCGAAGCCGGTGGCGACGTCGTAGCCAACCACACGCGCCGGAATGTGACGGCCATCGTCCGGCAGCAGCAGCACCTGGTCCGCCTCGAGGATCAGATAGCCGATGGTCAGCACCAGGCCATCGGCACCGATGACGACACCTGAGCCCTGGCGCACCGGCCCGAGCGTGACATTCGACGTGGCGTTGTCGACGGCTTTGGCGAGCACGCCCACCACTGCGTCGCTGGCGCGCTTGATGCCATCCGTTGAAACGGCTTCTTCGGCAGCCACCAACCCCGCTGGCCATGCACTCACCAACGCCAAGGCCCAGAAAAGGACGGTGCGAACGATGCGACCCATGGCACACCTCCACGACGGCTGGCCGTGATCTGCCCTCAGCATGCGCCGAGCGGCCACGGCCATCATGCCGCAGGGTTACTCGCCGAGAGAGGCTGTTTCAGCCCTGTCTCGGCAAGCGGTGTGCCGTGTCAGCGGCGGCGGCGCGAGGGGAAGGGGGCCTGACCGCGCCAGAAGCGGATCATCAGCCAGCCACCCAGCATGCCGCCCAGGTGGGCGAAGTGGGCGATGCCTTCCGGCCCGAAGATGCCTTGCACCAATTCAAGACCACCGAACACCGCAACGAAGGTGCGTGCCTTCATCGGGATGGGCGGAAACAACGGCATGATCGTCCGGTTCGGGAACAACATGCCATAGGCCAGCAACAGGCCGAACAGTCCACCCGAAGCGCCCAGCGTGGGCGCATACGAGTGCCGCAGCGACGTGAACACCATCTGGCAGGCGGCGGCCGTCAGCACGCTGGCCAGCAGGAACGTCAGCAGGCGCTTGTAGCCCCACAGGCGTTCCAGTTCGGCGCCGAACATCCACAGGCCCAGCATGTTGAAGAACAGGTGGAGCGGATCGCCATGCAGGAAGGCATAGGTCAGCGGCTGCCATGGCATGAAGCGGCCACTGTCCAGCGGCCAGAGCGCGAACCAACCAACCAGCGGGATGTAGGAACCGAGCAGCAACTGCACGCAGAAGACCGCCGTGCAAATCAGCATCAGCGCCTTGGTGACGGGAGGCATCGGCGGCATGGCGTGTCGCTGGAAGCGTGAAGCTGAGGGTCACTGGTGCCCGGGGCCGGACTCGAACCGGCACACCTTGCGGCGGGGGATTTTGAATCCCCTGCGTCTACCGATTTCGCCACCCGGGCCAGTGTGTGCTTGCGTGTGCTTCGTGCCTTTGGTGGCGGCTGCGGGGCGCAGCGCCGAAGGCACGTCGGGGGCGGATTATGGCATGCGAAAGCGCCGGCTTTGGGCCAGCGACCATAATGCAACGCAGCCCTCTTCACGACCTCGACATGCCCGCCTACAAGACGCTGGAAGACGCGATTGGATCGACCCCGCTGGTACGGCTGCAACGCCTGCCCGGCCCCGAGGTGCAGGCCCGCGGCAACGTGATCCTGGGCAAGCTCGAAGGCAACAACCCGGCGGGCTCGGTGAAAGACCGGCCGGCGATCAGCATGATCCGCAATGCCGAGGCGCGCGGCGAGATCAAGCCCGGCGACACGCTGATCGAGGCCACCTCGGGCAACACCGGTATCGCGCTGGCGATGGCAGCGGCGATCAAGGGCTACCGGATGCTGCTGATCATGCCGGAGGATCTGTCCGTCGAGCGTGCACAGACGATGAAGGCCTTCGGCGCCGAGTTGATCCTGACGCCCAAATCGGGTGGCATGGAGCTGGCCCGCGACCTGGCCGAGCAGATGCAACGAGACGGCAAAGGCCGCGTGCTCGACCAGTTCGCCAACCCCGACAACCCGCGCATCCACTACGAGACCACCGGGCCCGAGATCTGGGCCGACACCGAAGGCCAGATCACGCACTTCGTCAGCGCGATGGGCACCACCGGCACGATCACCGGCGTCTCGCGTTTCCTGAGGGAAAAAAAGCCTGGCGTGCGCGTCATCGGCGCCCAGCCCTCGGAGGGCTCGCGCATTCCCGGCATCCGGAAATGGGCCGAGGCCTACCTGCCGAAGATCTACGACCCGAAAGCGGTCGATGAGATGGTCTATGTGGGCCAGTCGGATGCCGAAGACATGGCGCGCCGGCTTGCCGCCGAGGAGGGGTTGTTCGCCGGTATTTCGGCAGCGGGCGCGCTGTGGGTGGCTCTGCAGGTGGCGCGAGTGGTCGAGAACGCGACCATCGTCTTCGTGGTCTGCGACCGGGGCGACCGCTATCTCTCGACCGGCGTCTTTCCGGCCTGACGCGCATGACAGCCGATTTCAAGTTCTGCCCGCAGTGCGCTGCCGCGCTGGCGTGGATCGAGGCCGAAGAAGACGGTGGTGCGAAGAGCCGCCTGCGCTGCACGGCCTGCGACTTCACCCACTGGAACAACCCGACTCCCGTGCTGGCTGCGGTGGTCGAGTGCGTGGACCGTGGCGGCAAGCTGCTGCTGGCCCGCAATGCGGCGTGGACGGGCCGCATGTTTGCGCTGATCACCGGCTTCATGGAGGCGGGTGAATCGCCTGAAGCGGGCATTACGCGCGAGGTGCTCGAAGAGACCTCGCTGGTCGCCGAGGGGGTTCACCTGATCGGTGTCTACGACTTCCAGCGCCTGAACCAGGTGATCATCGCTTACCACGTGCAGGCGCGCGGTGAGATCAAGCTCTCGCCCGAGTTGGCCGAGTACAAGCTGTTCGAACCGGGCGACACGCTGTGCTGGCCGGCAGGCACCGGCTATGCGCTGGCCGAGTGGCTGCGTGGCCGCGGCATAGAACCGAAGTTCATCGAGTTTGCCAAGCCGCAGCCCAAGCCCGAAGACGCGGGCGTTGGCGAAACCACGGCTTCATAGACCAAGGACAAGACATGGGACAGGCCATCGACGTGCACAAGGAACTGGACACCCGCGGGCTGAACTGCCCGCTGCCCATCCTGAAGGCGAAGAAGGCGTTGGCCGACATGAGCAGCGGCCAGGTGCTGAAGGTTGTCTCAACCGACCCTGGTTCGATGCGCGACTTCCAGGCCTTTGCTCGCCAGACTGGCAACGAACTGCTCGACCAACAGACTCAGGACGCGGAGTTCATCCACTTCCTCCGCCGGAGGTAGAGACCCCCGCGCCATGAAAGAGGCCACCCGTAGGTGGCCTTTTCATTGGCGTGCGCGGATCCGGCTCGGCCGGTCCGCTGCGCGAGCCCCTTGGGGGGCTGAGGCCGGACATGAACAGTCCTGAGGACTGTTCGTGCCTGCCGAAGGGCCGAGCCTCTGGCTCGGCGCGGCCTGCAAGGCAGCCCCCGGAAGGGGGCGTGGGGCATCTTCAAAGTTCAAGTTTCTTGAGGTACTCGCGGAAGCCCGGTCCCAGTTGCGGGTGGGCCAGCGCCAGCTCGACGTTGGCTTCGAGAAAACCTTCCTTGCTGCCGCAGTCATAGCGCTTGCCGTGGTAGCGGTAGGCGAAGACTTTTTCGCGGCGCATCAGGGCGGCAATACCGTCCGTCAGCTGGATCTCGCCGCCCACGCCGCGCGGCTGATTGGCGATCTCGCGGAACACGCCCGGCGTCAGGATGTAGCGGCCGGCCACGCCCAGGTTCGACGGGGCGTTTTCGGGCGCCGGCTTCTCGACGATGTGGGTCAGGTCCATCATGCGGTCGTTCACCGGCGTGCCGGCCACGATGCCGTAGCGCCTGGTGTGTTCCGGCAGGACTTCCTGCACCGCGATGATGGACGCGTGCCATTCGTCGAACTGTTCGACCATCTGCTTCAGGATCGACGGCGTGCCGACCATCAGGTCGTCGGCCAGCAGCACCGCGAACGGTTCGTTGACGACGACGCACTGCGCGCACAGCACCGCGTGCCCCAGGCCAAGCGCCTTGGGTTGGCGGATGTAGATGCACTCCATGTCGTCCGGCTTGACCGACGACACCAGTTCGAGCAGTTCCTTCTTGCCCGCAGCTTCCAGTTCCGACTCCAGCTCGTAGGCGGTGTCGAAGTGGTCGGGAATCGCCCGTTTGTTGCGGCCGTTGACGAAGATCATCTGCCGGATGCCGGCGTCATAGGCTTCTTCAACCGCGTACTGGATCAGCGGCTTGTCGACGACAGGCAGCATTTCCTTGGGTTGGGCCTTGGTAGCGGGCAGGAAACGGGTGCCCAGGCCGGCGACCGGGAAGATGGCCTTGTTGATTTTCTTCACGCTGTGTATTCCTTGTAGACGACTCGTCCGGATGGCAAAGATTGTGCCGCCCTGGGCGCTTCAAGCGGCCGGCAGGCGGCCCAGTTGTTCACGCAGCGACGCCAGCGTGCGGCGGAAGTCGGCCAAGCGCTGCCTTTCCTGCACCACCACCTCGGGCTTGGCGCGCGCGACGAAGTTTTCGTTGCCCAGCTTGGCTTCGGCCTTGCCGACCTCGCCTTCGATGCGGGTGATTTCCTTGCTCAGCCGGGCGCGTTCGGCGGCGACATCGATCTCGACCTTCAGCGCCAGGCGGGCGTTGCCCTGCACGGCGACGGGCGCCATGGCGGTGGCGGCTGCGAAAGCGGCTTCGTCGCCCAGCACCTGCACCTCGCTGACCTTGGCCAATGCCTTCAGCACTGGCGCCGCCGCCGTGAAGAATTCGGTCTCCCCGATCACGATCAGCGGCACCCGGTCGCTCGGCGACAAACCCATCTCGCCACGCAGGCCGCGGCTCGCACCGACCATCGCCTTCAGCTGCGCCACCCAGGCGTCGGCCACCGGGTCGATCTTGTCCGGCTGCGGCACTGGGTAGGCGGCCGTGGCCACGGTGCTGCCATCGCCTTCTTTGCGACGGCCTGCGACCACCGCCACCGTGTCCCACAGCTCAGCGGTGATGAACGGGGTGATGGGGTGCAGCAGGCGCAGCACTGTTTCCAGCGTGCGGACGAGCGTGCGGCGCGTGGCGCGCGCTTCAGCTTCGCCACCAGTCTGGATCTGCACCTTGGCGATCTCCAGGTACCAGTCGCAGTACTCGTCCCAGACGAATGAGTAGATCGCGTTGGCGACGTTGTCCAGCCGGTAGTCGGCAAAGCCCTGCGCGATGGCCATCTCGACCCGCTGCAGTTCGCCGGTGATCCAGCGGTCTGCCGACGAGAACTTCATGTAGCCGTGGAAGGCGCCGCCTGGCTCGCAGTCGGCCTTCGTGTGTTCCTTCAGGCCGCAGTCCGCGCCTTCGCAGTTCATCAACACGAACTTGGTCGCGTTCCAGAGCTTGTTGCAGAAGTTGCGGTAACCCTCGCAGCGCTTGGAGTCGAAGTTGATCGTGCGGCCCAGCGAGGCCAGGGCGGCGAAGGTGAAGCGCAATGCGTCCGCGCCGTAGCCGGGGATGCCTTCGGGGAACTCCTTCTCGGTCGACTTGCGCACCTTCGGCGCGGTTTCGGGCTTGCGCAGGCCGACCACGCGCTTGTCCAGCAACTCCGGCAGCGCGATGCCGTCGATCAGGTCGACCGGATCGAGCACGTTGCCTTCGGACTTGCTCATCTTCTGGCCGTGCGCATCGAGCACCAGGCCGTGGATGTAGACGTCCTTGAACGGCACCTGGCCGGTGAAGTGCTTGGTCATCATG